>TBL_comb47_HYPODRAFT_10000461_pt1 | contig 54196 bp, 44 predicted proteins | sample TroBogypolimnion_40_FD_10682 | JGI IMG/M metagenome (IMG submission 10682)
ACTGTCTGCAATTCCTTTATAGCTTGCATGATTCATTACGGTGTATGCAACAACAGGAATAAAAACAAGGAATAAACCCCATTGAGGAATTAATCTCCAGTTCGTAAGTACATCTGCCATCTTTGCTTCATGCGCGCTTTTAGCGGCAACGTTAAATGAGGAATTTCCCTGCCATGAAAGTTTTGTATATACCAAACCGAACATTCCAATAAAGAAATACCATATATTAAAATCCTGCACATTGCTTGACTTAAATGGATTTATAAGAGATGCATTTGCAGGAGCGTTGTTCATTACATCCGCAATACTTGACCAGCTGATCTGAACTAAAAATAAAATTGTAATTACTACGAAAACAATATTAACAAAAACCCCCTGCACAAAATCTGTAAACATAACAGCTATATGTCCGCCTGTCATAATGAAAATCAAAGGTACCAGAACCATTACAGCAGTAGTAAGAATAAAAGTGATTGAGAACGGGCCAATTGTTCCAATCTCCGGAATTCCGCAAAAATAAATAAAGAACCTTGCCGATACCGAAGGAAAAATAACCATATTAATTAACCCGGAAGTAAATGCAAGGAACCCTGCAAATATCCTGAATTTTCTGCTGTATCTTATTTCAAAAAATTGCGCCATTGTTAGGGCTTTGGTTTGCCTGAAACGGTAAACAACCCACCCTATTACTCCCATACCTACCAATATTACAGCAGTAAGCATTTCCCACCAACGTGCATTAAAACCTGCTGAATAATTCTGCTCAAGTGCACCTACGACTGTTATAGCGCCAAGCGCTGCCGTGCCATGGAACATGGAAATAATATATCTGCCCCCTGTTCTGCCTGTTGCAAGGAAGTCTGTAACGCTTTTAACGAGGTTTTTGCTTATGAGTACCATGCCTATCATAATCACAAACAAAGCCAAAATTATAGTCCAGTCAATAACCGAAAGATTCAATATTTACCTCTCAAAATAGATAGGTGTAAAAATAACTGTTATTGGAATAAATTGTGCAAAAAACTTAAAAATTTAATTAAAAAATTGATTTGTAGTGAAAAACCATTTCTTATAGAAGAACATATTAAAAAATGGAGATTTGAGCAAAGATTAAGTTAAAAAAATTGGCAATGAAACTGGATGGGGAGGAAGGGACAATAAGAAGGTGGGAGAAGAATTATTAGTAATCCTAACAAACATAGTTTAAAGACTCTCAAAGAAATGAAATAGTCTTACCCTATTTTACATTTTACTTATTCCTGCTACTGCCTCAAGTATTTCCGTTCAACTCCGAATAGTAGAATAAATTTTCTTTTCCTTACCCCGCTTATCATAAACATACCGCCATTTCATTGCGGTACCATCAATCGAGTCTGCAACAAGATTGCCCATGTGGTCATATTTATAAGAGATAGTATGCGCCTGACAGAAGATGCTGCTTCGTCTAGCAAAACAGCATTTAGCTATTTTCCTTTATTAACAATTTACAAAAATTTTTTATACTACTGAAATATTTTTTAACCAAAGCTAATAAACAGGAACCAACTGCCATATTTATTCCTTTATGTAAATATTATAATTTTGTATATAATAATCAAATGGATATAAAATTAATGATAAATCTGTGTCCATTTGAATATACTCCACATGCCAAATATCATTTATTTTTATTAGTTTATAAATCTGGTTTTCCAAAGGGGATTTGTTGTAAATAATATTCTTCTCAATCCTTTTAACCTTGAATAATTTTAATATGACATCATATTTACCAGCAACAATCAAATTTAGAAATTTTTTTGAATATAATTGATTTTGAACTTTTTCTGGAAAAGCAATAATAACAAGACCATTATTATCTTCAGTTAGATTATATAATTTATTGTTTGTATAAATAAAAAACTCTTGATTATAATACACTAATAAAACACAACTATTATTTGAATAATTATTAAAAAAATCTAACTTTAATAAGTTGGGTAACTCTGCCATAAAATACCCATAGTTTGTCTCATTAAGAGTCATGGCGTTTTTTAATAATGAAATATCTTCATATGGGCCTACTGTCAATTCAATTTTATTATCAATCACAATTTCTGAACGACACCCGTATAATAAAAATAAAATTATAATAAACAATTTATATTTCATTTTTTCCACTCTAATAATTTTTGTAATATTGGGTTTACTTCATCCTTAAAAAGAAAATTGCTCCTGTCATCTATTAATTTCCCATTCGGATATTTAGTATCAGGGTCCCTCGCATAAAATTGTCTTAATGAAAGATTATTTTCCATTCTCAAAAAATTTTCATAATAACAAGCCCATTTTTCATCATTTGTTATATTTTTAATCACTTTTATTAATTTATCTCCAATTTTTTGATAAAAAGTATCTGTAAACCATGTTTATGTCACGTCGGGACTTAGCGAAGCGTGTCCTGACGTTAAAAGTCAGCAAATGACTCCTGCATGTGTAACTTTAATATTTCTTTGAATCTCAGTTTTATAAAAATAGGCGCTTGAGTATTGCCACTCTTCTGGCTTTATAACTAAATCCTTTCTTATGGGATTCTCGTGAATATATTTTATTTTAGTTAAGAGAACCTTTTTGCTTTTAATAATTACACAATCAAACCTGTCCATCCATACCTTATAATTCTGGCCATATTTTTTGTATCTTATATTTTGTATTTCATCTAACCTTTTATCGGCAATTAGCAAATCTCTTATTTTTGCGGAAGTGTATTTTTTTAGATCACGCATAAAACCGGATGGATCAATTTTATCGTTAAAAAAGAGTACCATGTGTATATGTGTGGGCATTAAAACATAAGCAATAAGCAGTGCATCATACTTTTTTAGGCAGAATGTTATAGAGTCGGCAACAATACTAAAATATTTTTCGTTGATAAAAAGGGCGAGCCAATCTTTAAATGTAGTTGTAATGAAGAAGCAGTTGTAATTTTTCAGCCAATCTCTTTGTCTTGTACTCATATGTAATTACAGTTAATTACTAATAAAAGTAATTTATTGGTTATGCCGTCAGGACACGCTTCGCTTAAGTCCCGACGGGACTGAAAAAACTTATTTCTTAACTTCTTTAACAGGGCGTTTAAATGGATGTGCTTCCGTATTGAAAATGTATTTATTGAAATCCAATGTATTATCCTTTGCAAATAATAAATACATATATTTAAATGTTTCAGCTAGGAAGAAGCTTTCCATTGCATCATCTTTTTCTTTTGTTACTACGCTTTTTAAGTGAGCATAACCTTCATCGCATTTGCAATACTTAATAATCGTTTCTACATAGGTTTCCCCCATAATGAGATATTTTTCATCTTTGGTATATTTATAAAGATAATAAGCAGCTTCAATATTCTCGGGGCGTAAAACATATTCGGCATCAACTACCTCACCTGTGGAATAATTAAAATCTTCCGGTTCAATGCCGAATAAAGTCCACATTAAGAAATTTGATCTCTGAACTTCCTTAGCAGTTTTAAGATCACCGCCTAATGAAAGAATAGCGGGCATAAACGCAGCAAGGCTGCCATAATTGGAAGCTAACTTCTTACCGGTTTCCATATCTACAATACCGTACCAGTACCTGCCTTCAACCTGATCAAGCACATATTTATTTACTGCTTTAATTGATTCATCCCACATCTTCTTTAATTCTTTATCGCCGAAGAGATAAAAACCTTTTATCAAATATTCATAATAAGAATCAATACCTCCGGAAATATGGCTGTGCTTGCTTACCCATTCGCCGGTCTCAATATTAATCTGAGAACCAACCAAACCGATTTTTGACCTGTGGTTGTAACACTCAACAAGAGCTTTTTTAGCTTTCTCATAATAAATTGGATTTTTAGTATATCTTGAAAGCATTCCAAATTCAATTACAAGAGTACCTATTTCAGCCGGATTGGAAATATTCCCCGATACTTCGTGCGTACGTAGATTTATAAACCTGTAAGGCATTCCTGTCGGTGAATTGAAGACAGGCAGGAGCCTATCGCCAAGGTCCTGTGCAAGCTGAAGGAATTTTGGATCGCCATCCCACTGATAAGCTGAAAGCAGTCCGCCGAGAAGCCTGATAACAATTTCAAAATTCTGAACTTTCATATCTTTATCAAAAGATAAATTTTCAAGAATTAATTTTTTGGCATCAGCAGCTTCATCTTTAAGCCCCATTAGGATCATTGTATCAAAACCGTCAATCGGAGTCATTAAAAGAGGTTCTGAATACCAGTCATGGAAAGATTTTGTTAGGGGTTTTAAATCATCATGCCCCCATGCATATTTCTTGTAAGCTTCCCATGCATTCTGGAATTCCTTTTTAACTTTTTGTGCAATAATTTCTTTCTGCTTATCCGAAAATTGTGCATGTGAATTCTGAGCTGTAAAAACTATAATCATCAATACCAGAAAAAATGCAGTGAAGAGAGAAAATCTTAATTTCATTGCTACTCCTAAAATTTTATTTTATTATTCAACCGTTATTTCATCAACAAATACCCATGCTTTTCCTCCTGCTCCCTTATGCCATGCCGGACAGATGCCTATACTATTTGCAACAACCCGTATATACCGGGCATTTTCATTCTGCATAGATGTGGAAAATCTTTTAACGATTATATCGGGAGACTCCGGCGGTACCTCATTATCCATAGAACCGACTTTCTTAAATTCCTTGCCGTCAGATGAAATATAGAACTCAACTTTTTTAGGGAGGAAAATCCATACGCCGTTATTATGCAGAAAGCCTGCTGAAATTTTATTTATTTTCGTATCCTTTGTAAGATCAATTGTAACATCCAGATCAACCCCTTCAAAACCCTGCCATTCACCGCTCTGGAAATTAACCGTACCTAAGCGGCCGTCTGTTAAAGCCATAAATCCGCCGCCATTGTATCGGGCGTTAAAAGGATATTTATAAACTGCGGCAGGATATTTTGATTTTATAAATGATGAAGATGTAATCTGGCTTTTATCCCCTTGCGGGCCGTAAGCTGCAGCTTTCACTGTTATAGAATTTGTAATAGTGAAAGGTTTATCATACGGGATTGATTTAATTCCCGGTTTGCTGCCGTCAAGTGTATAAAAGATTTTTGCACCATCAGTAGGGCATGTTAAAGTGACAGTCATATCATCATAGAATACTTCAGAAGAAGCAGTAATAAATGGAATTGCAACAGCTTGTTTATCGGGAAGCATTGAAAACAATGCCGGATTATTATCATTCCATAAATCAACCGGTTTATCGGTCATTTCAAAAACTGCTGTACTGCCGTTCATTATCTGATCATGTGTGAAGTATGAATAATTTAATTTATCACCATTTATCAGAGCACTCTTTATATATTTATTTTTTATGGAATTATTTTTTGCAGTAACAACAAATTTCTTCCCATTCTCAAGATTGATAGTAACTTTATCGAACATTGGAGAACCGATTACGTAGGTATTTTGCCCGGGACATACCGGATAGAAACCCATAGCACTAAAAACGTACCATGCCGACATTTGCCCGCAGTCATCATTGCCGCAAAGGCCGTCAACTTCCGGAGTGTAGAAGCGGGTCATTATTTCGCGTACAATTGACTGAGTTTTGGAGGGATACCCTGCATAATTATAAAGATATGCCATATGGTGCGAAGGTTCATTGCCATGTGCATACTGCCCTATCATTCCGGAAATATCGGGTTGTTCTCTTCCTTCAAGTTTTTCAACAGCAGAAAATAATGAATCTAATTTTAAGGCAAATTTTTCGTTGCCCCCCTGTAAATCGATTAATCCTTTTACATCATGAGGTGCAAAAAAACTATATTGCCAAGCATTGGCTTCAGTATAAATCTGGTTTACTTCAAACGGATTAAATGGAGTGTACCATGCACCGCTTGTGCTTTTTCCTCTGAAAAATCCGGTGGATTTATCGAACACATTTTTATAATACAACGAACGGATATTATATTTTTCATAATCATCTTTTGCGCCGATTTGTTTTGCAAATTGTGCAATGCACCAATCGTCATAACAATACTCAAGTGTTTTGGAGACTGATTCATTTTCTTTTTCGTCGGGAATAAAACCGCGGTCTTTATAATATTTTAAACCGAATTGATCTTTTTCCGCACTTGTTTCCATTGCTTTTAATGCAAGCTTTGTATCAAAATTATTTATACCCTTCATGTAGGCATCGAATATTACAGGTATTGAGTGGTATGCAATCATACAGAAAGTTTCATTAGCTGCAAGTTCCCAGACAGGGAGCAAGCCGCCGTCCTTGTAAATATGAAGCATAGTATTTACAAAATCCTGTGTCCTTTTTTGATTAATGATAGTATGCAGCGGATGGAGTGCCCTGAAAGTATCCCACAAAGAGAAAACAGTATAAACATTTTCTCCTTTAGCTTCATGAACTTTCCTGTCCATGCCCATATATTTACCGTCAACATCATTAAAGAGATTTGGAGTAATCATAGAATGATACAGGGCAGTATAAAAAACTTTCTTCAAGTTTTCATCGGGAGTTTCAACAACAATTTTATTCAACTCCTTTTCCCATACCTTATCTGCATTTTCTCTAACTTTGTCAAAATCAAAATCGCCTGCTTCATTTTCCATATTCTTGCGAGCGCCTTCAAGGCTTACGGCTGAAATAGCAACTTTAACAATAATAGCTTCTTTTTCTTTAGTAGTGTACTTTACATATGCTTTAACATTTTGCCCTGAAGCTTCCCTGCTGCCGTTATTTAATTTATCATCCGTAGAAGTTCCCCATGCAGAAAATGGTTTTGAAAATTTAGCAATGAAATACACTGTGTGTTCATTTGCCCATCCGTGTGCTGTTCTTTTGCCTTCAATTGTATTCTTATTTACAATGCGGATAGTGCAGTCACCTGCTGAAGCTAATCCGTGCTGAAGGTCAATAATAATATTGGACATAGATGATTTTGGGAAAGTATATTTATGAAACCCGACTCTCTCGGTAGCAGTCAATTCTGCTTTGATGTTGTAATCATCCAGAATAACGGAATAATAACCGGGCGCTGCTTTTTCATTTTCATGTTTGAATGAAGAACGGTATCCGTCCCCTTTAACATCTTTTTTCCCTGCAGTAAGTGTAACCTCGCCAACAGTAGGCATAAACATAATGTCTGCAAGGTCTGCACATCCGGTGCCGCTCAAATGAGTATGTGAGAAGCCCATTATAGAATTATCAAGGAAATGATATCCGGAACATAAATCCCATCCGTCTATTCCGGTATCGGGAGATAGCTGCACCATTCCAAAAGGCATAACTGCCCCGGGATATGTATGCCCGTGCCCTGAAGTGCCTATCATCGGATTAACATAACTTGTTAATTTTTTAACCTGTGCAAAGGTAACTGCTGAAAATAGCATTATTACAATAAGTGTAAATAAATATTTTTTATTCATGTTCATCTTTTTTTTTATTTTTTTGAATCCAGTGCATTAAGAGCAAAAGCATATGCGCCTATGGATACTGCTTTGCTTGTTCCTAACTTTGACATACCGACTCCCGTTTTCTTTTCAGGATCAAAAGTAAGTGTCTTGGAAGTTCCGGGAATTTTAATTTCTTTAGCGCTGCTTTTTAAAAATTCTTTCAGGCCCTCTTCATCTTCAAGATTATATACTTTTTGAACAAGCCTGTTAAATTTAGAGCCGTCTTCCCTGAAATAAAATCCATTCATTTCATTTATAAGGAAAGGCATGAATAATGAACCTGCACCTGCAACTCCGCCGCCGATTACAACCAGAGCATCAATAAGTGTAATAGCATTGGAAATAGCATCACCTGTTACTTCTGCCATATGCCAGAATGCTTCAACAGCTGCTTCTTTGTTCCCTTCTTTTTTACCTGATGCAATTTCAAATATATCTTTTGGGCTTAATGAATGCTCTTTTGTACCGCTTTTTTCTCCATAAACACGTTGAACTGCACGGATTGAAGCACCGTCTTCAACGTTTATTTTGCTGTTTAGTTTATTGCGGGTTAACCATATTTCGCCGCCGTTGGAGTTATCGCCGATGAATAGTTCACCATTTACAACAATACCTGCACCGCACCCGGTTCCGAGCGTAACGCCGAATAAATTTTTAAATCTTTTCTTGCTGCCTGATTTTTCGAGCAGTGAATTAACATACGGAAGCAATCCTGCAATTGCTTCTCCATAAACAAAAAGATCGCCGTCATTATTGATAAATACAGGTATGCCGAATTTCTCACGCAGCATAGGGCCTAACGCAACTCCGCCACGGAATGCAGGTAAATTAGGAAGATCACCGATAATACCATTTGGATAATCAGCCGGCCCGGGGAATGCAAAACTTATTGCAGCCGGAGGAGCGGTTAATTTTTCTTTTACTTTTTCAAAACCTTCCACAATTGCAGCTAAACATAAATCCAGATTAGAAGGCTGTGAAGGAAGCGTAATAGGTTCTACAATTTCTTTGTTCGACTGCACAGCAGAAAATACAAATGTCGTTCCGCCTGCATCGAGTGTCATAACAATTCTTTTATCATCTGAAAATTTCATTTTTATATTTCCTCAAGTAATAATCAATAATAAATTAGGCAGCAGCTTTTACCTTTCCGCCTTTTAGTGATAATAATAATAAGTATGCAAAACAGATACCCGGAACTAAATATGCGAATGAAGCCAATCCTTTATCAACAAGTCCGCCCATAATAAGTGGAACAATAGCACCGCCGCTTATTGCCATACACATAAGCCCTGAGAGCTCGCTTCCTCTTTCCGGTTTTTCTTCAACAGTAATTGAGAAAAGCATCGGCCAGATATTTGCGAATCCAAGTCCGCCAAGAATTACCCCTGCAAATGTAAGAATCTGTACTCCTGACATAACCAAAAGCATGCCTGCTAAACCGAGAGCAGCTGATATTCTGAAAAAAGTTCTTGCATTTACATTTATACTGCCTGCAATTAAACGGCCTATTGTCAGTACACCGAAAAATAATGTCGGGCCAAGAAGAGCAGCATTATCGGGTGCCAAACCGAAACTTTCAAGTGTAGGTTTTAAGAAACGCCCCATACAAACTTCCGCACCTACATAAAGGAAGATTCCTAATACTGCGAGAGCAAACACAGGCTCTTTAAGAAGGCTTAAGGAGGATCCGATACTAGGAGGAACTTCTGCTTTAGTTTCTTTTATTTTCAAAGTAGATACTGTTATGAAAGCAAGTACCATTAAAATCAGGAAGATTGGGAATGCAGCGCGCCATCCCAGTGCTGAAAGTATTGCAAGTCCTGTTATCCATGTGACAAGGTATGAAGAACCTGATGAACCAATTCCCTTAATTCCCTGTGCCAATGCAAGGTTACGGCTGAATGTACCTTCGCCGCTTACATCACGCATAATTGGGTTTCCGGCCACTTGTAAAAATGTTGTACCGATTCCAAGTACAAAAATGCACATTAGTAAAAAAGCAAAACCGGGTTCAAAGAATGCGGGGATAAACATTGCAACTACATTAAGGCCAAGCCCCAAAAGCAACAATTTCTTTTTACCCATGCGGGCAGCCATTAAACCTCCCGGTACGCTGAATACTGCAAAAGCAATAAATACAAAGAATGGAAGTAACGTAGAAATTACATTATCGAGATTAAATTGTTTTTTTACGGCATCCGAAAGTGGACCCATTGCATCTGCAACACCCATTACTAAAAATGTTAAGAATATTGGAAGCGTCTGCTTTTTCATCTTTTTCTCCTGTTTTTAAAGGAATTTAGAATTGATTTGTCAAAAAATAATCAAATTGGATATGAAATTATAGTTTGTTTTGAAAAAATATTTTTAAACATGGAAATTCTTGCGCCCTATTCCCGGGTGAAGAGTCTAAGTCCTTCGTTTAGAGGCTTATACAGCGGAGATAAAATGTTTTAATCAAAAAAGGTTTTCGTTAAAATATTAGATTTAAATTTGAACCAGAAGCGATATTGTATAAAACTCCTGTTCCTTCAAACTTATAAGGGGATTAGAGCCTTTTGAATAACTGCCTGATATTTTAACTGAAGCTTTATCTTCCCCTTTCCAGATAGTATAATTTATTCCTGTCTGCAAATATGCATGGCTGAAATCGGAATACTGAGTAGAATTAACTGCATCATATCTATACTCAAAATTGCAAAAGTATTCAAGCTTTAAATTAATAAAAGAAGAATCCGGATATAATACTAATTTGCATTTCCCAAGGGCACGTATAATATTACCTTTTGCAGAATCATTCTTACATTGAAATCTGCTTTCACATTCAAATCCGATTGAAGGGTAATATTCTAATTTGAGAACATTGCCAATATGGCATACTACATTAGGATAAAATGTGTTTAATTTGCTTTCATCGTAAAATAAGATAGTATACTCACCGGTCAGTTGAACAGCTTCTGTTTTATCAATCAGGTTGTTGTTGTAATTTGCAGCGAAATTCAAATCATGTTTGGGATAATCGTGATTGATCAATGTTTCTAAAGCAAATCCGGCTAAAAGAGTATTCTGGATTTTTGATACCAGAGAATTTCGGTGATACTCACCGAATGCGCTAAAACTTGTTGTGCTATTAATATCGAAATTAAGCCCCAAACCGGCATCAATTAAAAACGATTCCGCACCGCCGATTGATTTTGTAAATGTAAAAGTAGCCGGCTGTGGTTTTTGACTATTCCCCTGGAATGCATTTTGCACTTTAATTACCGGGCTTTGAGAATAAACAAGGTTAGCTGCTAAAAACAAAATAATTAAAGCATTCATGAATTTCATTTTATTCTCTCCATAACTAATTTAACAGAATCCTCTACACCTTTTAACGCAACAGATTCAGACATACCTATAAATGCATTTGGTTTATATTTTTGAACAATTTCAGTATAATAAGCCGCAAGTGCTTTTTTTTGTAAAGTAGTTAATTCCATAGCACTGAAAGTGGCAGTATCAGTTAATTTTTCCGGAGGAATTTTCTTTACTTTATTGATTGCTTCTTTAACAAGTTTTGTAATTTCAATTTTTTCTACTCTTTGTGCAAGGAATTTTACACAATCATCAACACCTTTTAATTTTTTACAATCCCCGTAACTGACAAATTCATCTTTATTATAATTGCGGATAAATTGAGAGAATTTTGTTACCAATTTATCGATATCATCAGGATTACTCATCTCCAGATTGTTGGCAAAAATTGCATTGTCAGGAATAGATTCAAGTGTTTTGCCTTTTATTTCACCTATTGTTTTTTTAACGAGGGCTAAAATTTGAGGTTTTAAATCACTCATATTGCCTCCTTTTAAATTCTTTTCAATTAACTTTTTATTTATGAGCCCTAAGTACCTGCAATATTTAAGCGGGATTTGACGGCTTCTGTTTCAGAAATAATTATTAATTAAAGGGTAATTCAAAATTTATGTTTTACATATCTTTTTATTTTCAGCAGACAGCAAAGAGAGTAAAGAGAGTAAAGAGAGTAAAGAGAGTAAAGAGAGTAAAGAGAGTAAAGAGAGTAAAGAGAGTAAAGAGAGTAAAATAATAAAATTACGGTATATTTATTAATTTTAGTTTAATACATTTCCAAATCAAAAACAATAGTACAATTACTAAATATTTTTTTCAGGATTTACTAAAGATTTATTTATCAAATCTTTCAAGCAATTCTTCTGCAACAGAACTTCCTAATTCCTTTGCCTTTTTCCAATCTTCAATTGCACCTTCTTTATCTTCCATGTGCAGCTTCGTAATGCCTCTATTCAAATAAGCATTTACATATTTGGGATTAATCTTAATTGCTTTATCATAATCATCCAAAGCACCATACTGATCCCCCATATTATCTTTTGAATTTCCCCTATTCATATAAGCTTTTGCATAATTTGGGTCTATTTCAATCGCTTTCGTAAAATCTTCAATAGCATTTTTAAAGTCTTTCAAGCCGTTATGGGCATTACCACGGGTATTATATGCAAGCGGATAATTTTTATTTATTTCTAAAGACTTATCACAATCTTTTATAGCCCCTTCAAAATCTTTTAACGAATTTTTACTATTTGCTCTGTTGCAATATGTTTCAGCTTTGCTTGGATCTAACTCTATCGATTTATCATAATCTGCAATAGCACTTTCATAATCTTTTAGGGCATCTTTTAATAACCCTCTATTATAAAATGATTCAGCATCTTTAGGATTATTTTCAATTGCTTTGTCTAATTCGGCTATTGCCCCCTTAATGTCCCCTGCTTTATATTTTTCAAAAGCCTTATCAGCATAATTCTCACTTTTATTCTGAGCAACTACCGAAAAAGAAAAAAACAATATTATGATTATTAGGTTTTTCATTAATCCCTCTTCTTAAATATCATTTTCAATAATATTTATTTTATTCATACTTCTTTAACATCTCATCCGCTTCAGCGTAGCCAAGTTTTTTAGCTTGTTTCCAATCTTCAATTGCACCGGTTTTATCAACAATCATGATTTTTGCCAATCCCCTATAATAATAGGCTTGAGCAAATTTAGCATTTAATTTAATTGTACTGTCAAAGTCATTAACAGCTTCTTTATAATCGTGAAGATTATATTTAGCCATTCCTCTTGTATAATATGCTGCAATGTACTTAGGGGCAAAATAAACAGCCATATCGAAATCTTTCACAGCAGACTGGTAATCTTTAATATCAAACTTTGTTAGTCCTCTGTTAAAAAAAGCTTCTGCAAATCCGGGCTCAAGTTCAATAGCTTTATCGAAATCCTCCAGAGCTTTTTTCGAATCCCCCAAAAAATATTCTGCATTTCCCCTGTCCATGTAGGCATCTGCATCATCCGAATCAATTTTTATAGCTTTGTTGAAATCCTCTATAGCCCCCTTATAATTCTGCATCCGGTTTTTGGCAAGCCCCCGGTAATAGTATGCTTCTTCATCAAGGCTGTCTAAGGCAAGTACCATTGTAAAGTCTTCAATTGCCCCCTGATAGTTCTTAATTATATTTTTGACTACACCGCTGTTAAAGTATGCATCGGAGTAAGTTGAATCAAGGTCAACTGCCACTTTGTAATCATATAATGCCTTTTCGTAATCTTTAAGATTGTGTTCGGCATTTCCTCTGAAATAATATGCATCAACAAAATCGGGAGCTATTTCAATAGCTTTACTAAAGTCTATAATTGCTCCTTTATAGTCCTTTTTATCGAATTTGGACATCCCGCTATCGAAGTATTCGTCAGGGTCTTCCTGTGCGATGACAATCGAGAAAGAAAAAAACAATAAAATAATAACATATTTCATCTTGGCTGCCTTCTTTGTATGTAATAAAATTCCAATATTCATTCCCTTGTTTTAATTTTTACAGTAATTTTCAACTTTAAATAATCACTTACTTAATGAAATAGATTTCATAACTACTTCTTTATTAGTTTTATTTATTTTTATTTATAATATCCATTACAATAATATTATCAGCATAGACCTGCCATTCTTTAATTTTATTATCTTTTATTTCTGCCCTCCATGCAGCAGGCATTCTCCAGTAATTATCATTGCTTTTATTTTCCACACCTTTATAAGTCCCGCTTGCATAACCGAGCAAACAAATTAAAGGGCCTTTTTTAAAAATCTCTTTAACTTCAATTTTATAATCAGGAAATAACTGATAATAGCCAATCCATGCCTGTTTCATCTTTTCTTTGCCTGTTGTTCTGTTATCTTGTGAATCAACAAACAAATGATCATCGGTCATTAAGCTGTAAATTTTATCAATATCAGCACAATTAATAGCATCAACAAATTCTAATACAATTTTTGTCTTCATTTGTTTCTCATATTAAAAATGGGTTTCATTTTTAATTATTCTTTGTTAGTCATTATAATTATCAAAATAAAATGGGATCATTAAAAATTCTTACATTTCTGCGAATAATTCCTTATCGTAATAAAATTACCAATTATTTAGTTAAAATCAAATGAACAAAACTGTGCACTATTCCGGTTTTTTAAAAACTCATCAAAAAATACAGGATACAAAGATTTATAAAACTCTAAAATTATATAGTTCCAAAGCCTTCAAGATCCATTTTACGCATTGCGGGCAATTGCTTTTTTTCATTTTTCTGTTATTTTAGAACCAGGGAAAATAAGGCTTTAAGAGAAAGGTCTTATATTAAGTTAATACCGTTTCATCCATAATACATAATAATACCTAAGCTGACAGAACGGATTGGAATTATTTTTGATATAAATATTGCTTCATTAAAATATTAAAAGACATCTTGCTGAATAAATCAGTTATTTAAATCATTTTACATGGAGGTGTAAATGAATGAATTCGAAAACCAGGCAAGTAAAAATGGTTTCTCAATGAAACTATGGCGGGGCGAAAGAATGTGCCTTCTTGGATTTGACGTAGAAAATCCTGAAGACGATTTCGTCGGTTTCGCAATTGAATGTAAAGCCCCGGGCGAAAAACAATTCACCCCTCTTCTTAACCGTCTTGCTTTTTCTTATGATACTAATGTATCTAAAGCAGTAGATGGTTTCAGGAACTTCCCTTCAACAGAAGCGCCCTTTCAAAAATTCAGATGGCTGCATTTCCCCAAGGATCATACATCGGGTTCTTATACTTACCGCGCTACAAAGATGCATATGCCGGCGGATAATCAACTTGTTAAAGGAGAATCTATTGAACTTGGAATCTCCCTTGATCCTGTAACGTATCATGATTTTTTGGATATTGGTTTTACCCGCAATTTTGCATCATCACAGGCATTCCTTGAAAAATTCCCGAATCAAAAGGATATTAAGGATATCGGGGGTAAAATAATCCCTAATAATGCTGATGACGGCCTTAAGTTCAAAAAAATGGATGGGGATATTTATCAATGGATGGGTTTTGAAGCCTATGACTTAATTTTTAATTTCCTTGATGAATCACTTAAAGATGAAGGAATTGAACTTGATGTTTTTGCATTTGACCTTAATGAACCTGATATTGTAAGCCGTTTAGAAAAATTCGGCAAAAGGCTTAGAATTATTATTGACGATTCCGTTAAAACAAAAAATGGGAAAAAGACAGGGCACGGTGCATCCACAAGTGCAGAATCGCAATCTGCAAAAAGATTTGTTGCCTCTTCCGGAAAAGAGAATGTTAAAAGAACACATTTTAAAAGCCTGCAGCATAATAAAGTATTCATAGCTAAAAAAGACGGAAAACCGGTTAAAGTATTAATGGGTTCGGCAAATTTTAGTTTCAGAGGTATTTACATTCAGGCGAACAATGTTGTTGTATTCACGGCTCCGGAAATTGCACAATTCTTTTCCGAATCATTTAATAATACTTTCAAAGATCCTTCTACTTTTAATGCACAGGATCTTGCTTCCAAATGGCATCTATTTACAGCTGAAGGGAAACCGCCTGTGCACCTTTGCTTCTCTCCCCATAAATCATCAGATTTATCTCTCAACCCGCTTCGCGGTGCAATAGACCAGGCTAATTCATCAGTATTTTATTCAGTAGCATTTCTGGCAAAAATTGCATCGGGACCGACAAAAGAAGCATTCGACAGATTAATTAAAAGGCCTATATTCAGCTATGGAATTACCGACAGTGCGGGTACTCTCTCATTAAAAAAACCGGACGGCTCTTTAGGCCTTGTAGATTTTGCTTATCTGTCTAAGTGTGTTCCTGAACCATTTAAAAGCGAATGGAGCGGAGGTAAAGGAATAAATATTCACCACAAATTTGTAGTCGTAGATTTTAACCTGCCTACTGCTAAAGTATTCACCGGCTCCTCAAATTTATCCCCATCAGGAGAAACCGGTAACGGCGACAATTTAATAATGATTGAAGACAAAAAAATTGCTACAAGCTATGCATTAGAAGCACTTCGCGTTTTTGATCACCTTCAATTCCGCTGTCTGATGCAGACTTCAAACAAAAAGAATGAAAAGAAAAAACTTGCTGCCTTGTCTTTACGTAAACCTGAAAAGATTAGCGGCGAGAAACCCTGGTTCACTGATTACTATGTTGCAAAATCTCAAAAGGAAAATGACAGGAAGCTTTTCTCAAAATAAAATTAATCAGTAATTAAACAATGAACGCCGGGAAATAAATCCGGCGTTATTTTATCAATTTCATCCATACAGGCAGGAAGTAAATTTAAATTACTGTAACAAATTATTGTGCTGCCTTCTTTTTGAATACAAGCGCTCCGGAATTAATACAGAAACGAAGCCGGCTTGGCGGAGGCCCGTCTTCAAAAACATGACCGAGATGAGCTCCGCATACGGCACATAACACTTCTGTTCTTATCATACCGTGACTTGTATCTCTCTCAGTGGCAATATTTTCTTTTGAAACCGGTGCAAAGAAACTCGGCCATCCGGTTCCTGATTCAAATTTGGTGTCGGAGCTGAATAATTCATTCCCGCATCCGGCACACACATATATGCCTGCTTCTTTATTATTATAATATTTTCCGGTAAAGGGCATTTCAGTTCCCTTTCCTCTTAATATAGCGTACTGATCAGGGCTAAGAATTTTCTGCCATTCTTCATCGCTGCGTTCTATTTTTACGCACACATATTCACTATCTTTTTGTGCAATCTGTTTCCTTTTTTGCATAGTTGTATCCGGTTTTATATTTGAACTTTTCTTAGGGACTGATATAGGGCTTGAAAATACCATAAAAAGAACTATCAGTATTACTGCAAATGAAAAGAGCTTCATTTTTATTCCTTTCTTCTTTTCAATTAATTAAACGAAAATTACTGTAGGCTGGTTCCATAAGGTTATTAATAGATAGTTCACAAATTATGCGGAGCAAGACCGGTTGTTGGTTCTACTCTATTTACGTAATGGGCTTGCTGTTGTTAAGTTTCTTCAGCGGGAGCATGAGGATCAGGCAGATACTCTTAACTATTTTTTCATCTTCTTTTTATAATCAGCTGCTTCCTGCAGTGAATTGAAATACCCAATGCGTACACGGTACCATTTCCCCATTTTCGGTATTGAAGCCTCCTGTACTAAAGCACTATATCCTAACGACTTAAGCCTTGTCACTTCTTTATCTGCCTGGGCCTTAATTTTCCAGGAAGATAATTGGAAACAGTACAATTTACCATCGGTAAAGAACATTTCTTTAGGATTCGTTTCTTTTAATGCCTGATAAACATCTTTCGTATTAAGAACTTGCTCCCTAGTTTTAGAATTCTTTGATATATCCCTTACCACTACCTTGGAAGTATCAGTTAACGGCTTGGAATTATTCTTTAATTTTATTGTATCTGTATTTCCCGGGGGCATGATATTTATCGTATCATCCTGCAGCTTAATTTCGGTCGTTAGGATTGAATCGCGGGTCCCATTTTTTTGCTTTTGTATCAGGCTGCTGATTATATTCTTTACAGAAGGTTTATCTTCTTTTTTCTCTTCAGTCTTTAGATTAACATCTTTACCGGGAACATTTTGTTTTACTGTATCGGGTTTGTTATTTGATACAACCGGATTTGCCTTTATTTCTGGCAGTATATTTTTTTTACCATCATCAACTTTAACATTATCTTTCAGGTTTAGAGGAATGGAGGCTTTTTGTTCAGCACTATTTGGTATTGCTGATGCTGCTCTATCCCCGCTTGAAAATTGAAAAATTGCTGTGCCGGTATATAAATAAATTTTATTACCGGAAATTATTAATCCAAGTGAGAAATCATTCGCACCTAAACTGCAATCCTGACTCCATTCTTCTTTTCCTGTTTCAATATTCACTGCGCAAATTTTGGCATTGTATGTAACAAAAACATTTGTTGCACTTGTACCGTTTGCAATAAAAGCACCATTAGCACCTTCAGGGAATTTGTAAATATCCTTAAAATCGTCATCCGGATTATCTTTTAAAAGATTCAGGCATTGCTGTGTTCCATCATAATAGATACCAAACAGCCCTTTATCATTCACCACAGCCTTGTTCAATAGTCCCGAGAATGATGATGAAGTTGGAATTCTTAATGGTGCAACAGTATTCTCTCCTATTCCAAATAATTGACCGAATCTTGAAATTTCATCGGACAATTTATAAAGCATTCCCATAACCCCTATGCTGAAAAATATGGATTTAAATATTTCGCCGAATTCTTTCGTAGTTTTAATTTCAGTATGAAATACTTTTTTACCATCTGCTAAATTAGTGCAATACCATGATGTAAAACTTATACCGCTTCCAATTGAAGCATTGGCCGAAAATGCATAAGATTTATTATTATGAAAGATTATATTATCCGCACCATTATCATGCGACCATATTTCATCACCGCTTGCAGGATCCAAACCCGCAATTTCCCCCATACTTCCTTTAATAGGCCTTACATATAATTTATTTTCATGCTGCACTATTTCACCAATGGAGGATTTTGTTATCATACCGCTTGGATTATAATCCCACAATTTGTTTCCTGTTTTGGCATCATAACATAAAAGGCGGTTATAAGGAGTTACTTTCTGAAAATCTAAATCGTAAGTCAAAAAAACTTTATCGTCTATAACATTTAACAATTCCGATTTTGAATCTTTAATGCCGGTCTTCCAGATTTCCTTTCCATCTTTCAATGAATATGCATATAGATATGCATCATCCAATTCCATTTTAAAATATTTCTCCGGCTTTTCCCAATCATTAGGCGGGCCGCCAAGTACATAAACATTATTACTGTCTAAAAGAGGTGCAGGCTCGTACCAGTTTTTTTCAAATGTATTAGTCCATAATTCTTTTCCGGTAGTTAGATCAATCAAATATAACTTACTTACTGCTTTATCTTCATTTGCAATAAATTCGTATGTTATAAAAGCACCATGTGTTCCTGAAAATGTAACAATGCTGCACAATATAGAATTAGAAGGATAATCATAATGCCATAATTCTCTCCCATCAGCTAGCGATACTGCTTTTATTCCATCCCCTGTATTTAAATAGCAGATATTATCAGTCAGTTTTTGATTTAGAATTAAATTCCCGGATTTGTAGCTCCAGTCAAGTTTTAAAGGAGTATTGAATTTAACATCGGCTGAGTTATCAATATTCTGTGAATAGGCAGCAGAAAAAAATAAGTTTAATAAAAAGAGGCATCCAAATATCCGTTTCCCCATTTTAATTCTCCTCCTTAAATCAATAACATTGCCAATAAAATTTAATATTTGTTATATTCTATAATAATTAAGACATAGTTTCAATTTACGAAGAATACAAAAAGAATAAATGGTTAATACTCACATTAAAGAAAATATTGTTACTTGTAGTTATCGGGTTATTATAACTTGCAATTTTAATTGAATAAAGTCAAGTATAAGCAAACTGACATTATTGCTTCAAATATATAAGAATAAGAGATAAAGTTCTAAAAAGTAAAGATGGAATATTATTTCATCTTCTTCTTATAATCAGCTGCATCCTGTAATGTATTAAAATATCCAATGCGCACACGGTACCATTTCCCTTTTTTAGGAATTGCAGCTTCCTGTATAAAAGCTTTATATCCTAATGACATAAGCCTTTCTATTTCTTTATCGGCTTGAGCTTTTATTTTCCATGAAGACAATTGGAAACAGAATAACTTACCATCGGTGAATATCATTCCCTGGGGATTTGTTTCCTTCGAGGCATCGTAATCCCCTGAAGAAATTTCTATTTGTTTATTAGGTTTAATATTTGGCACGGACACTTCCTTCTTCAGTGTATCAACAGCGGGTATCTTATCTTCTTTTTTTTCATCATGCTTTAAACCAGATAATTTAACCGCAGGTACTTCAGTTTTTTTCTGTTTACTTGTATCCGGCACATTAACAGGCAATAATTGGATCTGACTATTTTTATTATCATCAGCAATTTGTTTTTTCAGCTGCTCCAAAGTTTTGTTATCAACCTTAGTGTTTTTTTCAATATCGGCTTTAACTTTGGCGCTGTCAATTTTGGGTGCGGTATTTAAAAGTTTATTCACCCCTGCAACATCAGCCGTTAAGGTGTCCTTTTTCTGCTCATTAATTTTTAGCTTATCTTTTTTTTCATCGACTATTATGGTATCACTTTTCAGTGGAATAATATTCGTAATCTGTTTAAGTTTTGAGGTAACAGCCGAATCAATATCCCTAGGTTTTTGGTTTGTTACAGAATCCTTCTTAACTTCCTTATTTAATTGAAGTTGATCCGCTTTAGCTGATACATTTTTATCGAAGTTTTTGAGGAATTCGCTCTTTTCATCATCAAATTTTCCATTTGCTAAATATGCCTTAGCTTTCTTATATAAGACATCAATCGTGGAATTTTCTACTATATTAATAGAATAGCTATCATTATTTAATGAATATGTGGGGGCCGAAGTTTCCCCAACCATTTTACCTTTAAGGTCGTAATAAAAAGTACCCAAAACCGAGTATTTTTTAAGAGGCGGGTTAATTAAAAACTGAGATTTAATCTGGGAAATCTTTTGCTGAATTGGGGTAATTTCTTTTGGCTCCCTGTAAACAACAAGGCTCCATAGAGTAATCTTCTGATCGAATTCCCTTATTGTTGTTGTATCTATATACACTATCTTGTCATTTAGGTCCTGTACAATAGCCCACTTTTTTTGAACACCCTGGGCATTCAACAGGCCGGCAAGAGAGAGAAACATCATGCAAAAAGCAAAAATTCTCTTTTCCATTCTTAATCTCGAGAAGTTTTATTAATATATGTTTAATTTAGCTAAAAGAAGTTTTAATTTCATTATCAAATTTTTCAAAATTTTCATTTGTAATAAAAAAAAACCTTCTTTGCCTTGACATTAAATTTAAGTAGTCATATTTTGCACTAACTATTTTTAGAAATCATATGTTAACTGAATTTGGTAAAATATTTATATTCATACTTCTAGCAATAGTCTTCGTAGTAATTGCTATAATAGCTGCAAAGTTAGTAAGCCCCAACCGCCCCACTCATGAAAAGCTTCTCACCTACGAATGCGGCGAAAACCCAATCGGGTCCCCTTGGGTTAAATTCAACATTAGATTTTATGTAGTGGCACTTATCTTTTTAATTTTTGATGTTGAAGTTGTCCTTTTATTCCCCTGGGCGTTGGTTTATAAAAATTTCGGATTGTATGGTTTTCTTACCGGAATTATTTTTCTGGCAATTTTAGCCCTCGGTATGGCCTATGAATGGCGCAAGGGGGATTTAGAATGGGCACGTCCGCATCCAAAACCACAATACTTAGAAGATATACTAAATAACAAAGAGTAGTTCAAATAATTATAGAATGAGATTATGGGTTTACTCGATAAAGAATTCTCTGAAGGCAACATTGTAATTGCAAAAGTAGATGACTTGTTCAATTGGGCAAGGCTTTCTTCAATTTGGCAGCTTGGTTTCGGACTTGCCTGCTGTGCAATTGAAATGATGGCCACATCGGCATCACATTACGATTTCGACCGTTTCGGCGTTATTCCGCGTAATACTCCCCGCCAGTGTGATGCTATAATTATTTCCGGAACCGTTACACTTAAAATGGCTACCAGAATAAAACGTTTGTATGAACAAATGCCTGACCCCAAATATATTATTTCAATGGGAAGCTGTGCAAATTGCGGCGGCCCTTACTGGGAGCATGGTTATCATGTATTAAAAGGGATAGACAGGGTAATTCCTGTTGATGTCTATGTCCCCGGCTGTCCTCCACGTCCTGAAGCTTTACTTGAAGGCTTACTAAAATTACAAGAAAAAATCAGATCAGAATCTATGCGGAAAAAGACCGTATGAAAAATAGAGAAGAAATTTTTGAAATTCTAAAGACCCAATTCCCCGATGCAGTACTGGGAATTGATTCATCATTACCTACTGAAGTAATAATTCTTATTGATCCGTTTAAAATAAAAGAAGTATCTTTATATTTAAGAGATACCGAAGAGCTTAATTTTGATGTTCTTATGCTTCTTTCGGGCGTTGATGATGCTAACGGCGAAAAAGTTAAAGATGAAGAAGGGTGCGACCTCATTAAAGGGGGAACACTTAGCGTTTATTACCATCTCGATTCAATTAACCTTAAACATAAAGTCACACTGAAAGTATCTGTACCAAGAGAAAAGCCGGAAGTTGAATCGGTTTATTATGTCTGGAGAACTTCAGACTGGCATGAAAGAGAAGCTTACGATATGATAGGGATAATTTTCTTAAATCACCCGACTTTTGAAAGAATTCTTATGCCCTATGATTGGGAAGGCTACCCATTAAGAAAAGATTATAAAAATCCTGAATTTTATCAGGGAATGAAAATTGCTTATTAGTTATTTTTCTTTGAATATGAGGAAAAATGTCTCTTAAAACTGAAAGAATGATATTAAACATGGGCCCTCAGCACCCTGCTACACATGGTGTGCTAAGGCTGGAAGTAGAAGTTGAAGGAGAGCTTGTAATCAGAGTGAAACCTCACATTGGTTACTTGCATAGATGCTTCGAAAAACATGCAGAAGCTATGATGTACAATCAGGTTGTTCCTTATACAGACCGGCTCGATTATCTTGCCGCAATGTATAACAACTGGGGTTATGCTTTAGCTGTTGAAAAATTATGCGGAATTCAGGTTCCCGAAAGAGTTGAATATATTAGAGTAATAATGGGAGAATTGCAAAGAATTGCTTCCCACACTGTTGCTGTAGGAACATATGGACTCGATATCGGTGCATTCACTCCTTTCCTCTATTTATTCCGCGACCGTGAAAAAATTCTTACATTGTTTGAAATGACCTGCGGCGCCCGTATGCTTTACAATTATATATGGGTCGGCGGCCTTTCTCATGATATACATCCCGATTTTGTAAGGATGACTAAAGAATTCTGTTCTTACTTTAAGCCCATTGTTGAAGAAGTGAACAACCTTCTTTCATTCAATAAAATATTTATTGAAAGGACTGCAAATATTGGAGTACTTCCTGCTGAAACTGCAATTAATTTTGGCTGTACAGGCCCGGTTCTGCGCGGCAGCGGCCTGGCTTATGACCTTAGAAAAGACGATACTTATTCTATTTACAATAAATTCGATTTCAACGTTATTACCGGAACAGGAATGATGGGAACAGTTGGCGACTGCTGGGACCGTTATTACGTCCGTGTTCTTGAAATGTTGGAAAGCATAAAAATTATTGAACAGGCAATTGATCAGATACCCGATGGCGATGTTCAATCTGCAGTGCCGAAAAGAATTAAACCACCCAAAGGAACAGTATATACCCGCGTTGAAAATCCGCGCGGCGAACTTGGCTACTTTATTATCAGTGATGGAAATACAAATCCTTTCAGAGTAAAAGTAAGGCCTCCTTCTTTTGTTCATCTTGAAGTTATGGATGCACTTTGCAGAGGCCATTTAATTGCCGACGTAATGGCAATTCTTGGTAGTATTGACATAGTATTAGGAGAAGTTGACAGATAATGTACGAATTTTTATATCAACTATTGGGCAATCAAATACTTGCAATGTTCGCATTAGCGTGCATTCCGCTTGTGTTTATTTTGCTGTATGTACTATTTGCTGTTTGGCTTGAAAGAAAAGTTTCAGCCCACATGCAGGACCGTTTAGGCCCAATGCGGGTTGGCTGGCACGGTGCCTTACAGTTAATTGCCGATTTTCTTAAAATCTTGCAAAAGGAAGCCCCTGTTAGTAAGGATTCTGATAAGCTCCTTTACAACATAGCCCCCGTATTGGCATTTGCGGGAAGCTTCGCTGCTTTTGCAGCAATTCCTTTTTCAAGCAAGCTTATTGGCAGTGAAATTGAAATCGGTTTATTTTTCATTCTTGCAGTCTCCAGCTTTGTTGTTGCTGCTATTTTAATGGCTGGATGGTCTTCCAATAATAAATATTCCCTGCTTGGTGCAATGAGATCTGCTGCTCAGATTATCAGCTATGAAATTCCAACTGCTTTAGTAGTACTTAGCATGATTATGCTTACGGGCACACTAAGCCTTTCCAAAATAAGCGATATGCAGACCTCTTCATTCTGGAACTGGTATATTCTCGGCGGGCCTGGTGTTGGATATCCTAAGTTTTTATTAATTCCTTTTATGATAATTGCATTTATTATAATCTACATAAGTACACTTGCAGAAACCAACAGAACCCCTTTCGATATTCCTGAAGCCGAATCTGAATTAGTTGCAGGTTACTTTACTGAATACCCCGGCATTAAATACGCTATGTTCATGCTTAATGAATATGCTAATATGTTTGCCGTTTCTGCCGTAATTTCCATTTTGTTTTTCGGCGGTTACCAGTCACCATTAGGATATTTTGGTAACATTCTTCATATGAATTGGATGATTCCTTTTGAACAGGCTTTCTGGTTCACATGTAAGGGTTTATTCTTTGTGTTTGTACAAATGTGGCTAAGGTGGACTTTACCGAGGCTTCGCGTTGACCAGCTTATGACTTTATGCTGGAAATATTTAATTCCTTATGCTTTATTAAATTTAATAATTATCGGAATAATTAGTTTACTGTAAATATAATGAGACAATACTTAAAAAATACATGGGATGGAATTTTTACCGTACTAGTCGGTATGAAAATTACATTTAAGCACTTATTTACCCGTGCGGTTACAATCCAATATCCCGAAGTAAAAGTACCAATGGTTGACCGCGCCCGAAACAGGCTCTATGTTAACATAGATGACTGCATAGGATGCGATCAATGCGCAAAGGCTTGCCCTGTAAGCTGTATTTCAATTGAAACAGTTAAAAGCATTCCGAATGATAACATCGGTTTGACCTCGCAAGGCAGGAAAAAAGCCCTTTGGGTTACTAAATTTGATATCGACATTGCAAAATGCTGTTTCTGCCAGCTTTGCGTATTTCCCTGCCCTACCGAATGCATATACATGACTGATGTATATGAGTATGCCGAACTTTACAGGGATAATCTTGTCTATAGGTTTTCCAGCCTTACGGAAGCAGATGTAAAAGAGAAAAAAGTTAATTATGAAAAACTTGAAGCCGAGAAAGCGGCTGCAAAAGCTCAGGCTGCTGCAGTTCCTCCGGCAAGTCAAAATAAAACAGAGTAAGATCAATGACGCTTTACGACATTATTTTTTATTTGTTTGCCTTAATAACTATTGTTTCAGCAATAATAGTTGTTACTTCAAAAAATATTATTCATGCAGCCTTTTCACTTCTTCTTACATTTTGCGGAGTTGCAGGCATCTATATTTTACTTGGCGCTGATTTCCTTGCCGTTGTTCAAATTATGGTTTATGTCGGCGGCATTCTGGTACTCCTTATCTTCGGCGTTATGTTAACCAGCAAAGTTACCAGCCTTGAAATTAAAACAGGTGCATGGAATGTACTTCCCGCTTCCGCAGCTATTGGAATGGTGCTTGGAATAGTTTTAATTATTATGACCGGCACTCAATGGTTTACATATACATCTTCAATTCCTGCAACTACGATCTACGGAATTGGGGATTTGCTTGTTTCCGATTATGTATTGATTTTTGAATTACTCGGTATGTTGTTATTAATTGCACTGGTAGGCGCTGCCTCTATTGCAAGAAGAGATAAAGAATAAATGTATGCCTGAAGGATTTTTCCTTAGGCAGTAATAAATAAAATTAAATAGGAGAATAAATTGCTTACAGTTGGCTTAACACATTTCTTAGTGATTAGTGCAATTTTATTTTCTCTTGGCATTTATGGTATAATAACAAGGAAAAACGCCGTAATGGTTTTAATGGGCGTTGAATTAATTTTAAATTCTGCAAATATTAACTTTGTTGCTTTTGCCCGCTTTGGAGCCTTCGGCTTAAGCGGACAGTTAGTTGCCCTCTTTGTAATTGTACTGGCTGCCGCGGAAGCTGCAATTGCACTTGCAATAGTTTTAAATATCTACAAAACATTTTCAAATGTAAACGTGGACGAAATTAGTAACTTAAAAGAATAAAACAGATGACTGAATCATTACTAATTAATTTATCGGTAGTAACATTATTTTTACCTTTGCTTGGCTTTCTTGTAGTCATTTTCTTAGGTAAAAAATTTCCCAAAATATATTTATTTGAACTGGTGGTATTAGCCGCTGCCCTTGTTATCTCTTGTATAATGGCTTTTAATAAGCTTACTTACTTTAACGGAAAGGATATTATAGCTTCCCTTAGCTGGTTCAAATTTAATAATGTGGCCGGAATTGGTACACTTGATTTTGAGATTGGCGTTAAGATCGATAATTTAACCGTTATTATGCTTATTGTTGTTAATTTAATAAGCTTTCTTGTACATCTTTTCTCTGTTGAATATATGCATGGGGATAAGAGATACACAAGATACTTTGCATACCTTGGAATCTTTACCTTCTCTATGCTTGGTATAGTTATTACGCACAACCTTTTAATGATGTACATATTCTGGGAATTGGTTGGTTTGTCATCATACCTTTTAATCGGTTTCTGGTTCGAGAAAAAATCGGCTTCCGATGCAAGCAAAAAGGCATTCATTGTAAACCGTGTTGGTGATATCGGCATGTTCGCAGGTATTCTTATACTCTTTACCAATTACCATACATTTACATTCGATAAAATATTTGCACAAATATCAATGGGAAATCTTCCTTTCGGCAGTACTGCATGGTTAACTGCTGCAGGAATTTTAATTTTTATGGGTGCTGTCGGTAAATCTGCTCAGTTCCCTCTTCATGTTTGGCTGCCTGATGCTATGGAAGGCCCGACTCCGGTAAGTGCATTAATACATGCCGCTACAATGGTTGCAGCAGGTGTTTACCTTGTTACAAGAATTTTCGTAATGCTTACTGCCGATGCAATGTTTATAATCGCAATAATAGGAGCATTCACATCATTTATTGCAGCTACAATAGCTCTCACGCAGAATGATATTAAAAAAGTCCTTGCCTACTCAACTGTCAGCCAGTTGGGTTACATGATAATGTCCCTTGGTGTGGGCGCTTATGCTTTTGCATTCTTCCACCTTGTTACACATGCTTTCTTTAAGGCATGCTTATTCCTTAGTTCAGGTTCTGTTATTCATGCAATGCACCATGAACAGGATATAAGAAAAATGGGGGGACTTAGAAAAAAATTACCTATTACATACTATACATTTTTAATTTCCACGCTTGCTATTTCAGGTGTGCCTTTAACATCAGGGTTCTTAAGCAAAGACGGTATTCTTGCCGGAACACTTGCTTTCGGTAAATTAACCGGATATTGGTTTATTCCTGCTACAGGATTCCTGGTTGCTATGATGACTGCTTTTTATATGTTCAGGCTTGTAATTTTAACTTTCCATGGCGAACCGAGAGACCAGCACAAATTTGAACATGCAAAAGAATCTCCTTTTGTAATGGCATTCCCTCTTGTTGTTCTTGCAGTATTATCATTCTTTATATGGTACACACCGAATCCTATTGGTGCAGATGAAGGATGGGTGCTTTCAAGTTGGATTAAAACTCCTCATACTGTAGTTCCACAGGAATCAAGATTTAATTTCATGAAGGATGAGTTTAAGGCGGAAGTTACTCCTGTAAGCACTATTGTTCCTTTACAGGTAATTACTGAGAATAAAGTTAATGAACCGGTTAAAGATGCTGTAGTAACTCAACAGGCAATACCGGTTGAAATTCATGAAAAAGCAGAGCCTGTTGAAAGTAATGTTGTACATTCGGAAATGTATGAACACACAATGCATTGGGCTCATTACCCTGCTATGATTCTCTCTGTATTAGTAGGCGGATTAGGAATTTTATTTGCATTCATTATATATCAATGGAAAAAAATCAGCGCTGATAAGCTTGCAGAAAAAATGCATGCTCTTTATTATTTCTCCAATAACAAATGGTTTATCGACGAATTATATCAGAATACATGGATTGCTTTTACTCTTTTAATAAGCAGAGTCCTTTCATGGTTCGATAATACAATTGTTGACGGTGTTGTTAACGGCGCAGGTCATACTACAAAATTTGTTTCAAAATTAAGCGGATTATTCGACACCTTTGTTGTTGACGGCTTGGTTAATTTTACTGCTTTCTTCAGCGGTTTTGTAGGCCTCAACTTCAAAAGAATACAGACAGGTAAAGTACAGACATATCTTATTCTCGTTTTATTTGCGGTTGTAATTCTTATGTTTGTCCTTTGGTCTTATTAATAGGTTTATTTTATAAAAAAGTTTTTTAAAAATAGGACTGATCTTTAATATGGCAGGATTTCCATTTTTATCGCTAATAACATTTCTTCCCGTAATAGGGATGATAATAATTATGTTCTTGAAAAAAGAGCAGACTAATATTATTAAATATACTGCGCTTTTTATTACCGGCTTGCAGGTCATTCTGGCTCTCTATTTATTAGGCCATTTCGATTATAACGCCGCCGGTATTAATCAGGCAAGCTCTTTTCAGTTCAAGGAATATTTCAAGTGGATTGACATTTCGGGAGTTTCATGGCTTGGCGCCATAAGAGTTGATTATTTTATGGGTATCGACGGCCTAAGCATGCCAATGCTGCTCCTCACTGCAATCGTATCATTCATTGCCACCCTTTCATCGTGGAATATTCAAAAATCCTTAAAAGGTTATTTTGCATTATTCCTTTTGTTAGATACAGGCATGATGGGAGTATTCGTATCATTGGATTTCCTACTCTTCTACATCTTCTGGGAATTAATGCTTCTTCCAATGTACTTCCTCATTGGTATTTGGGGCGGGCCAAGGAAAGAATATGCCGCTATTAAGTTCTTCCTTTATACTTTATTCGGCAGCGTATTCATTCTTTTAGTAATGATCGGGCTCTACTTCAGCACATATGCTGTTATTGATGGAGCTAAAATCCATACCTTCAACATGTTAACCATGATGGACCCGGCTAACTACCTCCCGAATGGAATTCTGTCTCCATTTAATCCGAGCAACCTGAGGTTCATTGCATATATAGCATTGTTTGTGGGGTTTGCAATTAAGATTCCAATGTTCCCGTTCCATACATGGCTCCCCGACGCTCACGTTGAGGCACCAACACCAATAAGCGTTATTCTTGCCGGTGTTCTTCTTAAAATGGGAACCTATGGTATTTTAAGAATCAGTTACCCTATTTTCCCTGATATTACCCGCCAGCTTATGTGGTGGATTGCCCTCTTCGGAATGATAAATATAGTTTACGGCGCGCTTGTTGCCTTAGCCCAGAAAGATTTCAAAAAGCTTATTGCATACTCATCAATATCACACATGGGATACGTACTGCTCGGTATGGCTTCATTAACTACGGCAGGAATAAGCGGAGCGGTGTTCCAGATGTTCAATCACGGTACAATTACCGCTATGCTCTTCTTGATTGTAGGCGTTATCTATGACAGAGCCCATACAAGAGGCCTTGATGATTTCGGCGGACTTGCTTCGCAAATGCCTAAGTACACTGCCGTTGTTACAGTTGCATTCTTTGCTGCAATAGGCCTGCCAAGCATGAGCGGTTTCGTTTCTGAAATGCTTGTATTTGTAGGGGCTTTCAGTGTTGATAGTTTAAGAGTAATTGCCCTTATTTCTTCACTTGGTATTCTTCTCGGTGCAGGCTATATGCTCTGGACATTACAAAGAGTTTACCTCGGCAAATTGAATGAAAAATGGAATACTCTTAAAGACCTTGAATTACGTGAATATTTAATGTTTGCACCTTTGGCAGTTATTGTAATATTCCTCGGCTGCTACCCTTCAGCAATGCTGAATATTATGACTACTTCGGTTAATACTCTTGTATCTTTTGTAAATAACGGATTCGGACAAATTTTTATCGGTTCTTAATAATAAAACAGAATTAGAAAATGGATTTGACAAACATATACGCATCGTTAAAGTTAATTAAACCTGAAATTGCAATTTCAGCCGGTTTGGTACTTGTATTAATTTTCGATCTTATTTTTCACAAAGATAAAAAATTAATACCTTATGTTGCCCTTTTAGGTTTACTTGCCGCAGGATATTTTATAATTGAGCAGTTTTCTGTTACCGGATTTGGGTTTACAACCAGAGCAGCATTCAAAGCGTTCGGAATGGTTACTATTGATCCTTTCGGTACTTATTTCAAACTGATTATATTGATATCTACGATCATCATCGTGTTCTTCTCTTCTCTTTCCGACGAGATTAAGAAAACTGTTGACCGGCTTGGCGAGTATTATGTACTGATCTTTGGAATGGTGCTTGGTATGTTCTTTATGGCATCCGCTTCCGATTTTATAGTGCTTTATCTATCAATGGAAATGCTTTCATTATCCTCTTATGTTCTTTCTGGCTTTACAAAGCTTAGAGACCGCAATACCGAAGCATCTCTGAAATACCTTATATACGGTTCTGTTTCTTCCGGACTTATGCTTTTCGGTATTTCTCTTGTATATGGGTTAACAGGCTCTACCAATTTATATATAGTTAATTCCCTCTTACAGGGCACACAGACAGGTCAATCTATTTTTGCTCTTGCATTTGCACTAATTCTTATCATTGCAGGCATTGGCTTTAAGATTTCCGCTGCTCCTTTCCATTTCTGGACCCCTGACGTTTATGAAGGCGCTCCTATCTCTATTACTGCTTTCCTTTCTGTAGCCAGTAAAGCTGCAGGATTTGCCCTTCTTATCAGATTTATCAGGACCACATTTGTAAGCGGTGTTCTTAGTAACGGTTACTGGGTTATGCCGGATAAATTGTTTGATTGGAGACTTGTAATTGTTATCCTTTCAATTCTGACAATGACACTTGGCAACTTTTCCGCCTTGTGGCAGAACAATCTTAAAAGAATGCTTGCCTATTCAAGCATTGCTCATGCAGGGTATTTGCTCCTTGGTTTGGCAGTATTCTCAAATCAGGGTATTATTGCAATACTTATCTATTTCTTCTTCTATATGATTATGAATATAGGCGCTTTTCTTGTTGTTATGTTGTTTGCAAACAAAATTGGTTCTGAAGATATTGACGCTTATAACGGAATTGGGCACACTTCGCCATTCCTTGCTATATGTTTTGCAATTTTCTTAATATCCTTAACAGGATTACCACCTACGGCAGGCTTTATAGGTAAACTTTATATCTTCTCGGCATTAATTGATGCTAAGATGTTTGTTGTTGCTGTAATTGGTGTGCTGAATTCGGTTGTATCTCTTTATTACTACGTAAGAGTATTGAAGCACATGTTTTTACTAAAACCGGCAACTGAACCTGTTACGGTTAATCCTTCTATTTTGCCTAAACTGATGGTATTTGCACTTACAGCCGCAGTTCTTATATTCGGTGTTTACTTTACACCTATTGTTGAACTTGCAAAAAATTGCGTCTCAATATTGGGATTTTAGTTCTTACATTTTATATAAAAAGCTCTTTCCTTTGTGAAAGAGCTTTTTTTTTATGTTAACTTGTATATCTTTATACTAAATAAATTAAATACTATTTCTTGGAGTAATAATGAATAAATTGGCAGAATTGGAAAACAATAAAATGATGTTTTTCAATTATATGAAAGTAAAATATCCCCTCTATTCAAAGTCGAATATGTTTTTACGCGATATTCAGTATGCAATTATCAGCTATTTTAAGAATAAGGACGTTAAAGTAAAGTACGCCGAAGCAGAAAAAATTGCTCTTCAATTCATTGACGGACTTGAAAAACAAAACGAATTAACCAGATTAAACAATTATACATGGAAAGTGAATTTTTCCTTTGAAAATAATGTTAAAGTAGAAAAAGCGGCAGAAGCACAAAATTAGCCGAGGGTTTTCTACATGGACAAGATGTTCAACTCCGATTTTGAAATTATTGTTACGGAAAATGCTGTAAAACAATTCCTGAAAATTATGGATGAATCTCGCATCCCTCATAACTACGGTGTGCGGATTGATGTCCTGGGCAGTAAACACTCCGGATTTACATACCGACTCGGTTTCGATTTTCCCCCAAAAGAAGACGATTCTGTTATCCAATTTTATGGTTTAGATTTTCTTATTGATGCAGATAGTATGCCTTCTTTCAATGGAACCAAACTTGATTTTGCGGTTGATGAAAACGGAAGTGTCTTTGTATTTAATAACCCTAACGCTAATAACAAATGCAGCTGCCATGAAAATTAAAATAATTAACAGGAAAAAATATTATGAAAAGAAGGAACTTTTTATACTCGCTTAGCATTTTATCTTTAGCAGGCACAATTAAGAAATTCAATTCTTTTTCAAACATTTATAATAATAATCGGAGTAACAACACTATGTCAAAATTTGAATTATCCCCTCTTCCATATAAATATGACGCATTAGAACCATACATTGATGCGCGCACCATGGAAATCCATCACGATAAACATCATGCTGCTTATGTAGCAAATCTTAATAAAGCAGTGGAAGGTACCGAGATGGAAAAGCTATCTCTTGAAGAATTAATTAAGAATATTTCAAAATACCCGGTTGCAGTCCGCAATAACGGCGGCGGGCATTTTAATCATACTTTCTTCTGGAATATTATGGGACCCAATAAAGGGGGCCAGCCTTCCGGTGATCTGTTAAATGCAATAAATGCCGATTTCGGTTCCTTTGATGCATTCAAAGAAAAATTTGCCGCAGCCGGTGCTACCAGATTCGGTTCAGGATGGGCATGGCTTTCTGTATCAAACGGCAAGCTTGTTGTTTCATCAAGCCCTAACCAGGATAACCCTTTAATGGATATTGCAGAGGTTAAGGGAACCCCAATACTTTGCATTGACGTTTGGGAACATGCTTATTACCTAAACTATCAAAATAGGCGCCCTGATTACATTTCAGCTTTCTGGAATGTAATTAATTGGGATGAAGTAGCAAAGAATTATAAAGCAGCTAAATAAACTGTTTTTCCTGCCACCACAACAAGTATAAAAAAAACTCCGTCTTATGGCGGAGTTTTTTTGATCTGCATATACTCTTTTCAAATAAGTATTGATTCTAAAAACCACAAAATGGATGCCTGCTTCCGCAGGCATGACAGACATATAGCATTTCGCTAACTACCTCCGATAAAAGAGAGGTTATAGTTATCTTACTACTTCAATAATTTTCTTAAACTTTATATTGTCGGATGCCGGGCCGGTTTGCAGTTCAAATTCTCCCGGTTCAACCACTTTTTTCATTTGGTCATTATAAATTGCAAGCTCTAGTATAGGAAGTTCAAATGTTACTGTTTTTGTCTCTCCAGATTTAATAAGTACTTTCTCAAAACGCTTTAATTCTTTTACAGGGGTGACCACACTGCTCACCTTATCTCTTACATATAATTGCACAACTTCTTTTCCGTCAACCTTGCCTGTATTTGCTACAGTTATTTTAACCGTGACAGTTTCTTTTGCATTTACCTTTGTTTTAGAAACTTCCATATTTTTGTATTCAAAAGATGTGTAACTTAGTCCGTATCCGAAAGACCATAAAGCGTCCGGAGTTGAAAAAACATAATCATTCCCCGGTTTGTCAATACTCCCGGGATTTTTATAATAACCTTTATCCGTAGGATAATAATTATAATAGCATGGCAGATGCCCTACACTCTGCGGGAATGATACACTTAATCTGCCGGAAGGATTAACATTGCCGAAGAGTACATCAGCAATGGCATCTCCTGCCCTTTCGCCGCCGTACCATTGAATAAGAATTGCAGGAATATTCTGCTTAAGCCATGGTATTGCAAAAGGCTTTCCGGTTACTAAAACAACTACAACAGGCTTTCCCGTTTTGTAGATTTCTTTAACAAGTTCTTCCTGCACACCGGTAAGTTTAAGATCAGAAAGGTCGTATCCTTCGCCGCTTACTGAATTCTTATATTCTCTTGACAAAGATGCACTTGCCGAACCGACAAAAATAATTGCCATATCCGATTTTTCTACGTTTTTAACTGCTTCATCAAATCCCGATTTATCCTGCGAGGTAATATCGCATCCTTTAGCATAATTTACTGTAATTTTGTCCCCAGCTAATTTCTTAATTCCCTGTAAAGGAGTAATGCCATATTTGTTATTGCGTGTCCAACTGTAATCACCAAATTGAATTTGATCTGCATTTGGCCCAATAACGGCAATAGATTTTATATCAGATTTAATTGGAAGAAGACTCTTTTCATTTTTTAAGAGTACAATTGATTCATCAGCTATTTGTTTAGAAAGTGCAATAGCATCAGGCTGATGAATAGAATTATTAAAATTGCTTGTATCGGGATATGGTTTATCAAACAATCCGGCAAAATATTTTGCCGTCAGAATACGTTTTACGGCAGTGTTGATATATTTAATATCCAGTATTTTATTCTTAACAAGGCTGTCAAGGTAAGCATAGCAATCGCTAGATGCTTCCATATCAAGCCCTGCTTTTACAGCCTGCATTGCAGCATCGGCATAACTGGCGGCAGTATAATGGAAATTGTTTAGCATTTCTACCGAACCCCAATCGGAATAAACATACCCTTTAAATCCTAGGCCTTTTCTTAATATGTCAGTCAGAAAATATTTAGATCCCGCAATGGGTACTTTATCATAAGAACTATATGCATTCATAACAGACATCGGATTTGCTTCTTTAATTACTGCCTCAAATGGCTTCAAATAGATTGAGTATAATTCCCTTTCACCTCCTGAAACGGATGCAAGATTCAAACCTCCGGTCGGCGACCCATGTGCAATATAGTGTTTAAGAGTACAAATTATTTTATTCTCCTGAAATCCTTTCACAAATGCCGCTCCCATCTTACCCGTTAGATATGGATCTTCCCCGTAAGTTTCTTCCACTCTTCCCCATCTTAATTCGCGGGCAAGGTCAAGATCGGGAGAAAGTACCTGTCTAACTCCAATGGCTTTTAATTCTTTTGATATTTGCTTTGTCATTTGATTTACAAGATCAGGATTAAAGGTGCTTCCAAGCGCAATAGCCTGCGGGAATACAGTGCAGTTATCCTGTACTGCACCATGTAGAGCTTCAGTAGTAATAATTATTGGAATACCCAGACGTGTTTTTTCCTTCAAATATTTTTGAATTACAAATGCGTATTCGGAAAGTTTTTTGGCCGAAAGGGTAATTCCATCTATACAGCCGTAACTTAGTTTATTAACTGCTTTATCAAATTTTACCTCATCAAATGCACCATTCGTAAAATAACCGGTAATAGAAATACATCTCATCTGTGCAATTTTTTCTTCCAGTGTCATTCTGCCCAATAAATCTTCGACGCGTTTTTCAATACTTAATGCGGGATTTTTATAAGGCAATACTGTTTTCTGTGCATAAACTGATGTTAATGCAAAAATTACAATTCCAAAACTTAAGATTACTTTTTTCATATTATTTCCCATTCTTTATTATATATGAGATAAATCGAATCATTGCTTGCCATAATTTAAATATAATAATTATGATTTTTCATAGACAAACTAATTTGAATATTGAAAAATAGATGCCTGCCTACGCAGGCATGACAAAAAATGGTATTGTAATTTCAGTCATAGTCGTGACACTGACATAATAATAGAATTAAATATAACTATCAAACTAAAAAATTAGTATGTCACTCCTGCGAAAGCAGGAGTCCACAAATTTCGTCATACAAATCATTCCAATCAGGATTCATCTCCTCGATTATCCTAATCTTCCACTCCCTTTTCCATTTTTTTAATTGTTTCTCCCTTAATATCGCTGCATTAACATCTTGCGTATGTTCAAAATATACTAATTTTTTAATTCCATATTTTTTGGTAAATCCTTCTAAAGTGCAATTCCTATGCTCATAAATCCTTCGTAAAAGGTTATTTGTCATACCTATATATAGTGTACCATTCTTTTTGCTTGCCAAAATATAAATATAATAATTATGATTTTTCATAGACAAACTAACTTGAATATTGAAAAATGGATGCCTGCCTACGCAGGCATGACAAAAATGGTATTGTAATCACAGTTATGTCTGTGACAATGAAATCTTAATAAAAATTAGTATTACTATAAAGCTTAAAAATTAGTATGTCACTCCTGCGAAGGCAGGAGTCCACTATTTTTTTCCCTAAAATATAAATATAATAATTATGATTTTTCATAGACAAGCTAATTTTGGATATTTCCAAATAAATACCTGCCTACGCAGGCATGACAAACAGTCAATTGCAAATATTAAGATAGGCTTTATATAAAAAAAAATCGGCAGTTTAACTGCCGATTTCTGTGATTTACACTTTGTATTTTCCCGCTACTTTTAGCCTGTTCACGGCTCTTGCAAGAGCTCCTTCGGCACGCGGTATGTCTATTCCCTTGCTTCTTTCGGAAAGGCGTGTCTTAGCGCGTTCCAGAGCTGCCTGAGCACGATTTACGTCAATATCGGTCTTACTTTCTATGCTTTCAGCAAGCAAAAGAATCTTATTATGAAGCACTTCAATAGTACCGCCCGAAGTAGCAAATTCAATTACCTTATCAGCTTTTTCTACAATTTTAATCTTACCAATTTCAAACGAACTTAAAATCGGAGCATGATTATACAATACCTGAAAACCCCCTTTTGTACCGGGTACAGATACTGATTCAATGACCCCGCTGTAAGCAGATTTTGAAGGGGTTACTATTTCAACATTCATTTCTTTCATTTATTGCATCTTCTTTGCTTTTTCAACAGCTTCTTCAATTGTACCTACATACATAAACGCAGCTTCAGGCAAATTGTCATGCTTGCCGTCAATAATTTCTCTAAAGCTTCTAATTGTATCTTCCAATTTAACATACTTGCCTGCAAATCCTGTAAACTGTTCAGCAACACTGAAAGGCTGGCTGAAAAATCTCTGAATTCTTCTTGCACGGCGTACTACTAATTTATCTTCTTCAGATAATTCATCCATACCAAGGATGTTAATAATATCCTGCAAATCTTTGTACTGCTGTAAAATTTCTTTTACGGTTTTAGCAACATCATAATGTTCATGGCCAACAATCCCCGGTTCAAGAATTCTTGATGTTGATTCAAGAGGATCAACTGCCGGATAAATACCGAGTTCGGAAATTTGACGGCTTAACACTGTAGTAGCATCAAGGTGAGAGAATGCTGTTGCAGGTGCCGGGTCTGTTAAGTCATCAGCAGGAACGTAAATTGCCTGTACAGATGTGATAGACCCTTTATCAGTTGATGTAATTCTTTCCTGAAGTTCTCCCATTTCAGTAGCAAGGTTTGGCTGATATCCTACCGCTGAAGGCATACGGCCAAGAAGTGCCGATACTTCAGAACCTGCCTGAGTAAAACGGAATATATTATCAATGAATAATAAAACGTCTCTTTCTTCTTCATCGCGGAAATATTCTGCAATGGTTAAACCTGTTAAGCCCACTCTTAAACGGGCTCCCGGCGGTTCATTCATCTGTCCGAATACAAGTGCAGTTTTTGCAATAACCCCCGATTCTTTCATTTCAAGCCATAAGTCATTCCCTTCACGTGTACGTTCACCAACTCCGGCGAATACGGAAAATCCGCCATGTTCTTTTGCAATGTTATGAATCAATTCCTGGATAATAACAGTCTTACCAACACCGGCACCACCGAACAAACCTGTCTTGCCCCCCTTTGAATAAGGTTCAATTAAGTCAATGACTTTAATACCTGTTTCAAAGAGTTCTTGCTTGGTTGTTAGGTTTTCGAATTTAGGAGCATGGCGGTGAATAGCATATCTCTTTTTAGTTTTGATAGGGCCTAATCCGTCAATTCCTTCACCAACAACATTTATCAATCGGCCAAGGGTTTCCGGGCCAACAGGAACCGAAATGGGTTCGCCCGTATCAATTGCTTTTGAGCCGCGTACCAAACCATCTGTTGAATCCATAGCAATTGTTCTAACTCTATTTTCACCAAGGTGCTGCTGAACTTCAACAATTAATATTTCATCCTTTCCTTCATAATTTACTCGTGGTATGTGAATAGCGTTATAAATACTGGGCAGGTGTCCTTCTTCAAAATCTATATCTACAACCGGGCCAATCACTTGTACAATTATTCCTTCTTTACCGGCCATTTTTCTCCTTATCATTTTTATTTTGAATAGTAAAATTAACTATTAGATGAAAAATTATCAAACATAGTTTGATAAAAAACCTTATATATTGTAAAATTGCGAAACTAAAATTTAGCATCAAAAATATTCAAAAATGCCGTTTTTAGCTTATTTACCCACCTTTTTGATGACTAAGGGTACATAAACCCGCGATTCCGATAATTGTTCATACAATTTGGTAAAAATATGTCCCCAAAGTAATCTACCCGGAAGGTGAAATAAAAAAAATCAGGTAAATGATTTAAAAAAATTTCCTTCCTAAATCGATTTAGAATTCCAGTGCAAGTTTTAATATTAATTTGAAAATGTTATATTATATAACAAGCATTTGAATCATTATTTTTTCTTAGGGGAGCTTAAAAAGAATTGTTAAAGTGTTTTTATATTAAGTACCCGATCTATAAAAACAGATCAATGATTTTATGTCTATTACTCTCCTATATTTTTTTATTACAATATTGTGCAGCTTCAAACAGCCTCAATTCCGGGGAACAGGAAAAATATAAAAAAATAGCCGTAATTAAGCTTGGTGAAAATTTAAAATATTACTTCAACGAATCCCGCACTTACATTCTTATCTGCAAAGAAAATAAACCTTCAGTTAAAGCACCTACGGTTGAATTACGTTTTATAATTTATGATCTTAAAAACGATTCATTATTATTTGAAGATACTATTGGTGCAGGTACTGCAAAATGGAAAAATAACACACAAATAGATGTTAATATTATTCCTGGTAATGTATCCATTGAATTTCCGGACCGGCAATATGGATATATATATGATGTAAATTTAAAAAAGAAATTAAATAAATTGTCCGGCGAAATATCCAATAATTAATATAGGGGGAAAAATAATAATGAAGAAATGTTGCTACTTAATTAATGTCACAATCATATTTAGTCTTATTTTATTTTTTCAATCAAATATTTTTGGGCAGCAAATAATTGTTAAAGATGACATGCCGGTTAAAGTAACTGAATTAAAAATGAGTAAAGCAGACAGTATTAAAAAAGCGAAGAATATTAAAGAAGAAGCACTTGAGAAGAAATTGAAAAAAGATGAAGATGAAGATCAGGAAGAGAATGAAATGAAATATGACAGTCCCGATTTGTTTGCTGAATATCAGAGAATGATTAGAACACATCAGGGGGAAGTGAGCCCTTCTTACAGCGTAGGTTATCAGAATATAGAACTTGAAAAAGCATTACAAAACAGGCCGCTGATGAAATCAGGGACACTATCATGGATTGACAGAGGCCCCGGCAATGTAAGCGGAAGAACTAGAGGAATTATTATAGATACTCGCGCATCGGATCATAAGACATGGCTGGCAGGCTCTGTAGGCGGAGGAATTTGGAAAACTACAGATGCAGGTTATTCATGGGCAAATAAATCCAATGCAATGCCTAATTTGGCTACAACCGTACTAGTCCAGGCAGCTTCAGATCCAACTATTATGTACTGCGGCACAGGTGAAGGCTTTTATAATGCAGATGCAGTTAATGGCGGCGGAATTTTTAAATCAACCGATGGCGGCGATTCCTGGACTTTACTTTCTTCAACTGCAAACAGTTATTTTCATAATGTAAATCGAATTATTGTGGATCCTAGCCAGGCAAATATAGTTTTAGCTGCTACTAATGATGGCCCGGCAGGTATTTGGCGTTCTACAGATGGCGGTTCTACATGGACAAGAGTTTTTACAGGGAGCAATCGGGTACAGGATTTAATTGCTACTCCGGGAAATTTTTCTGTACAATACTTAACTGTAAACTCAAATGGCGTATATAAATCAACAGATGCAGGATTAACGTGGACATTTTCAAGCAAAGGATTAACTGCAGGTAACCGCTATGAAATTTGCATTGCACCTTCAAATACTCAAGTTTTATATGCAAGCATAGAAATTGGCAGTGCTTCCGGTTCTGCTCTTGCAGTTTCAAAAGACGGAGCGGCTACATGGTCAGCTGTTACTACATCATCCGGTACAAATCCAAATTGGTTAAACGGGCAAGGGTGGTATGATAATACTATAGCCGCCAACCCATATACCGAAAATACGGTATTTTTCGGAGGCATAAATGTTTACCGCGCAGATCTAACCGGTACACAAAGCAATACTACCGGCTTTCTTGGTATTGATTTGGTTAATACTTCTTCATTCATACAATTTATTAATTGGGGCGGACCATATAATAACGGTTCCATAGGAACAGGGTTAGATTTTTATAACTGGACATTTAACAATGCACCATTTTCTACTACACAGCTTCAGGTTTCCAGTAGTGATTATGTTACTGTTGAAGTAAGATTTGGCCCCGGTATTTCTCAAAAAGCACATAGGTACTATAGGTCTTCATCATCATTATGGCAGTATAAAGATTATGTAACTGTTCCTTTTCAAGTATGGGATGTTACAAATAACAGGCAATTAATGGTTTCCTTCAGAGATTGGCAAAATGACGGCAATTATGACCTTAAAGTTTGGGATTCCAGCCAGCCAAGAGAATACATAATGATCCATGCTATAACTTACGATGCCAACAATCCGAACCCTACTCTTGCACAGGATAACGGCGTGCTATACAAAATGATTTATGCAATTTTCCCTGCTCTGGCAAACGGTGCAACCTGGACTCCTGCTAATTTACCAATCTCTATAATAAGAATTAATTGGGGTGCAATAAATAATTACTTTGCTACCTTCACTCAAGTTACCCAGTGGTATACCGGCACCAGTTTTCCATATATACATGCCGATCAGCACAACCTCACAATGGTTCCGATTAATGCACAATCCAATTCTTTTTGGATTATTAATGGAAATGACGGCGGTGTTACTATTTCAACTGACGGAGGGGCATCATGGCGTCTTGCTTTAACCGGGGGTTATAATACTACTCAATTTTATGGTGTAGATAAAAAGAAGGGTTCCAATCAATATTTCGGTGGTACGCAGGATAACGGCACATGGCTCTCTCCAGCAGGTACTTCTGCAATTGCCACTACATCATACGCCCAGGCAATAGGAGGAGATGGATTTGATGTTGCATGGAATAGCAAAAGCACAAATTTACTAATTGGCAGTTTATACTATAACCAATTCTATCAATCTACCGATGGCGGATATTCTTGGAACAGCAGTATAACAAATCTGGATGATGCAGGGAAAGGTTACGCCCCCTTTATATCGAAAATCGGTTCATGTAAAACCGATCCTGATGTTATTTATACAACAGGTATCAGTGGTGTATGGAAATCGGAAGATTTTGGTACAACATGGAACGGCATACCAATTACAAATTGGTCTTTTAATTCATTATCTACCCCAATTGCAATTTCTATAGCTGAACCTCAAAATGTGTGGGCAGGTTCATACCTTACAAATACAACCAGCCAATTCTTTGTTTCAACCGATGGAGGATTATCTTTCTCCCCTGTTAATACATTAAATCAGAATATGGGTTCCATAACAGGAATAAATACTCATCCTACTGATCCTAATACTGCATATATAACTTTTTCATATTCAGGATATCCTAAAATCTTTAGAACCACAAATCTTGGGGCTTCATGGACCGATATTACAGCATTTTCTAACGGTGTAAGTACAAACGGATTCCCAAATGTTGCTACATATTGTGTTCTGGTAATGCCGTTCAATACAAATCAAATTTGGGCTGGAACCGAGATTGGACTTGTTGAATCTCTTGATGGCGGCACAACATGGCATATGGCCGATAATGGTTTCCCTAATGTATGTATATGGAGTATGAAAATTGTTGATGATCAGGTTGTTGTAGCAACGCACGGCAGAGGAATCTTTTCAGTTACTTTAACACAATTAGCAAATTACAATCCTCCGGCTGTTACAATTTCTCCAATATTAATTTCTGCATCTCAGGCAACAGTATTCTCTAATTTAAGTGTTAAAGCCAATTTACGTTCAGCCTATGATTCGGTTAAAGTATTTTTAAATGGAATTTCTTCATTTAAGCAGACCGGTACATCTGCCGGCACTGCAACTCTCAGCGTCCCTTCAGGTATTTCGGGTGATGCCCTGGTACAGGTTGTAGGTTATTCTCAAGGACGAAGCTATAAGTCAATCCCTCAAACAGTAACATTAACTGCATTAAAAACACAACAAACAACTTATATAAATTACTTTACTTCTTTGAATTCATCTGATTTTACCGGAAATGGATTTGCTATAGCAAAGACTGCCGGATTCAGTTCTAATTCCATCAATTCAGATCATCCATACCAAGCAAATTTGAATAACACTTATACCCTCTTAATACCAATAAAAGTAGCTTCTTCCAACAGTTATGTTGAATACGATGATGTTGCAATGGTTGAACCGGGTACGCCGGGTTCAAAATATGGCAGTGCTAATTTTAATGATTATGTTATTGTAGAGGCATCCAAGGATGGGAAAACATGGACTGCCTTAGGGGACGGATATAATGCCAGCCTCAATAATAAATGGTCAACGGCATACTATGGAAACACAACTGTGGATTCAACCTTTTTCGTACATCACAAATATAATTTGTTGACATCTTTCAGTGCCGGAGATCAAGTGCTTATTAGATTCAGGTTGTATGGTTCATCTATTTCGGATGGAGGCTACGGATGGGTTATTGACAATCTTGCAATTCAGCAAAATGCTGTTGGTATTGAAAAGGAAGCAGCACTGCCCAATCAATATGCGCTTATGCAGAATTACCCTAATCCGTTTAACCCTGCTACTACAATTAAATTTTCTCTTCCCAAATCGGATCATGTTAAAATTGAAATTTTTGATTCTATAGGAAGATTAATAGAAACACTTGTAGATACTCAGATGGATGCGGGAAATTATTCGGTTAAGTGGAATGCATCTAATTATGCAAGCGGTGTTTATATTTACCACATTACGGCAGGCTCTTATGTGAATTCTAAGAAACTTAATCTGATGAAATAAAAATTATTTTTTCATCAAACCCCGTATGCTTCCAGCAGCGGGGTTTTTTATTTATACGATATTATAAAAAAACCCGCATTGATTAATGCGGGTTTTTATATTTAACTAATAATGTAGATTATCTTATTTTACTGCTGCTGCAAGCTCCATACCTTTTTTAATAGCAGTTTCATTTAGAGGAATTAAATGATGATACCTATCGGGCAATACTTTTTTCAAACCTAAAAGAATATTATCCATAGCAATAATAGGTTTTTTCTTAAGGAATGCACCCAGAACTATCATATTCATAATCTTCGTGTTATTCAGGTTTGCAGCTTCTTTTGTAGCTTCAATAGGCACGACCTTAATGTCCTTTCTTGTAGGTGGATTAAGGATAGTACTTGCTTCATAGATCAATAAACCGCCCGGCTTAACGGCTGATTCAAATTTATCAAGCGAAGGCTGGTTTAGAGCAATTACAGTATCGAATTTCGTTAATATAGGAGAGCTGATAGGAGAATCGCTTATAATTGCAATACAATTTGCTGTACCGCCACGCATTTCCGGACCGTAAGAAGGCATCCAACTAACTTCTTTATTTTCCATAACTCCTGAATAGCAGAGAACTTGTCCCATAGATAGAACACCTTGTCCGCCAAATCCTGCAATAATGATTTCTTCGGTCATATTTATTTCTCCTTCTCGTTTGGTACTTTAATATCGCCAAGAGGATAGAAAGGAAGCATATTCTTCTCTAACCATTCATTGGATTGAACAGGGGTCATTTTCCAGTTAGACGGACAGTTTGAAACTATTTCAACGAAGCACAAACCTTTCCCTTCTTTCTGATATTTTAAGCTGTTCATAATTGCTTTCTTAGTTTTACGCACATTAACAGGAGTATTAACCGCAGTACGCGTAACATAATAAGTACCGGGCAGCATAGCTACAAGTTCTGTTATCTTTAACGGATTACCCATTGTAGCAACATCGCGTCCGTAAGGAGAAGTTGTGGATTTCATTCCCGGTAAAGTTGTAGGTGCCATTTGGCCCCCGGTCATCCCATATATACCGTTGTTGATAAACACAATTAAAATATTTTCGCCTCGGTTACACGTATGAATAGTTTCTCCGGTTCCAATAGCAGCTAAATCGCCGTCTCCCTGATATGAGAATACATATTTTTCAGGAAGTACCCTTTTAATGCCGGTAGCAACTGCAGAAGCTCTTCCGTGAGCTGCTTCGGTCATATCAATATTGAAATAATTATATGCAAATACTGAACATCCAACAGGGGCAACGCCTATAGTTTCTTCCTGAATACCAAGTTCATCAATCACTTCGGCAAGAATTCTATGAGCTACACCATGTCCGCATCCGGGACAATAATGCATAATATTATCTGTAAGAGTGCCGGGAGTTTCATAAATCAAATTTTCATTTGTACAGATATTTTCCTGTTCAATCACTTCGGCAAAATGTTTTTCTTCATCAATCATTTTTTTATCGTTCATACTAATTCTCCAACAAATTTTTCTTCAATTTTTTGAAGTATTTCTTCCGGAGATGGAACAATGCCTCCCATCCTTCCGTGGAATTCAACAGGAATTTTACCATTAACGGCAAGGCGTACGTCTTCAACCATCTGCCCTGCATTCATTTCTACATCAAGAATTCCTTTTACCTTAGATGCTAATTTTGCAATTTCATTAATAGGGAATGGGAATAAAGTTTTAGGCCTGAATACACCAACCTTAATCCCTTTTTCTCTTGCAAGAATAGCAGCTTTCTGACATACGCGGGCAACAAGGCCGAATGCGGTCAATACATACTCTGCATCTTCGCACATGAATTCTTCAAAACGGATTTCCTGCTTTTCAATAAGTTTGTATTTTGTCTGAAGATGAATATTAATTTCTTCCATCTTATCCGGCTGCATATGAAGAGATGTAATAAAGTGCCTTTCGCGTGAATTTAATTTTCCCGTAGTAGCCCATGGAAGAAGTTCAAAAGTTCTCGGCTGTTGTTCAAACAGTTCGACTTTTTCCATCATCTGCCCTAAAGCACCGTCGGCAAGGATCATAACAGGGTTTCTGTATTTGAAAGCCAGTTCAAAACCAAGTCTTACAAAATCAACCATTTCCTGAACGGTAGAAGGCGCAAGTACAATAAGCTTATAATCGCCATGCCCGCCCCCTTTAACAGCCTGAAAATAATCACCTTGTGAAGGCTGAATAGTACCAAGTCCCGGGCCTCCGCGTACAACGTTTGCAAGCAAGCAAGGTAATTCTGCACATGCAATGTAAGATATACCTTCCTGCATTAAACTTATACCTGGGCTTGAGGATGTAGTCATAACTTTTTTACCTGTACCTGCAGCACCGTAAATCATGTTAATAGCTGCAACTTCAGATTCTGCCTGCAATACAACCATGCCTGTTCTTTTGGTTGCATCCTGACTTAAATATTCTAATACTTCCGATTGAGGAGTAATAGGATATCCAAAATAAGCATCACAGCCGGCCCTGATAGCGGCTTCAGCCAATGCTTCATTACCTTTCATTAATTTTAATTCTTTCATGATTTCACCGTTACATTAATGTCGTCTTTTACATTTGAGATAGTGGCTACATGCTCTTTCTTCTTATCTGTTACCCTGTAAACTTTTAAAATTCCATCGGGACAAACTAAAGCACAATTAGTACATCCGGTGCAATTATCTTTAACTTTTACAATGTAATGATAACCCTTGGAATTTATGGCCCTTGAAAGCTCTAAAGTTTCCTGTGGGCAGGCAGCGGCGCATAGTTCACATCCTTTACATTTTTCGATATCAATTACAATATCGCCTTTTATTTTTGCCATGGTTACCCCAATTATCTGGTTTTAATTCGGCAAATTATTTTGCCATTTTTTTTTGAATCAGTTATTTAATAAATGAAAAAATCAACTTCGCTGAAATAAGAGAACTGAAAGTTGATTATAGCTCCTTTTTAGAAAAAGGCAAACTTATTTCTACCAAAATTAATATTTTTAGCCCAAAAGAAGAAATTAATAATGCAGATAAAAACCCTAAATTTAGCCTATTTTTTTAGGTTCTTATATCCCTTGCGTGTTTATCGGCATGATATGAACTCCTTACCAAAGGAGCTGATTCTACCGATTTAAATCCGAGCTCCAGTCCGAATTCTTTAAATAATTTAAACTCTTCCAGCGTTACATAACGGTGTACCGGTAAGTGTGTTTTGGTGGGCTGTAAATACTGCCCAATCGTCATGATATCACAACCATGATTATACAAGTCTTTCATTAATTCAAAAACTTCTTCATTTGTTTCCCCAATGCCAACCATAATACCGCTTTTGGTACGGAGGTTCCTATTTTTAAACCACGTAATAAGATTAAGGCTGCGTTCGTATTTTGCCTGCGGCCTTACGGCATGATATACTCTTTTTACTGTTTCAAGATTATGGTTAAGAATATCGGGCGGATTTTGCATTATAATTTCAAATGCAGATTCGTCCCCCTTAAAATCAGGAATAAGTATTTCAATTGTACAACCGGGAGTTTTTTTTCTTATCAGCCTAATAGTTTCACTGAATATAGAAGCACCGCCGTCTTTTAATTCATCTCTATCCACAGATGTAATTACAACGTGCCTTAGTTCAAGCGATTCAACTGATTCTGCAACTCTCCTTGGTTCATCAAGATCGAGTTCATTCGGAATACCTGTTTTAACATTACAGAAACCGCAGCTGCGCGTGCATGTATCGCCAAGTATCATAAATGTGGCGGTCCTTGAATTCCAGCATTCTGCAATATTGGGGCATTTTGCTTCTTCACAGACTGTATTTAATTTGGCCCGTCTCATTAGTGTATGAACATCTTTGTAATTGCTTCCCGTTGGAAGTTTAACTTTAAGCCATTCGGGGCGCTTGCCTAAATCGCCCCTTTCTTTTTCCATTTCCTCTTTAAAATTTTGCTGATGCCTATTAATCAAGACTTGAAACTCCTATATAATCGTTCTGCAAATATATGAAAAAGGTTTAATCTTCTAATCCTTTATACATATGGTCTATTAATCCTTTATAACGTTCCTCAATAACTTTTCGTTTCAATTTAAGCGAAGGAGTCATTTCACCTTCTTCAATTGTAAATGGCTTATCGAGAATAGCAAACTTTCTAACACGTTCATAATTAGCAAGTTTTCTCTGGAATTGCTGAAGATCTTTTTCAAGCAGTTCATAAATTTGCTTCATATTAACAAGTTCTTCCTGCGAACTATATTGAATTCTGTTTGCATCGGCATATTCTTTTATAGCTTCATAATCGGGAACTATAAGAGCACTTAAGAACATTCGCCTGTCCCCTATTAATATGAACTGGTCAATGTATTTGCTTCCGAGGAATAAATTTTCAATAGGAGTTGGTGCAACATATTTACCCCCCGAAGTTTTGAATAAGTGTTTCTTCCTGTCGGTAATAATTAAAAATCCTTCAGCATCAAATACGCCTATATCACCTGTATGGAGCCATCCATCTTTAAGAGTTTCTTCTGTTTCTTTTCTGTTTTTATAATAACCCTGCATTACGTTTGGACCGTAAACAAGTATTTCGCCGTCTTTGGCAATTTTAACTTCAACGCCCGGCATTGTTTTGCCGACCGTTCCAAATTTATAATTATTGTACCTATTAACCGCAATAACCGGGGATGATTCGGTAAGTCCGTAACCTTCAAGTACAAGAAGCCCTACAGCTTCAAAGAACAATCCAAGTTCACGTGATAAAGCGGCACCACCCGAAATAAAAAACCTTAAATTACCCCCTGTCTTATCTCTTATTTTTTTAAGTGCAAGCCTATCGGCAACTTTATATTTCATTGTAAGGGACAAGGGTATTATGTCGCTATTCCGTTTAGCAGAAAAATATTCTTTGCCTGTTTCCACTGCCCAATTAAAAATTTTCTGCTTTGCATTAGACTGCGATTCTACAGTTCTAATAATGCGTGTATATAATCTTTCAAATAGGCGTGGTACTGCAGCGATAACAGTAGGTTTAACTTCTATCATATTCTGTGCAATTCTCTCAATACTTTCAGCATAAGCTATCATACCGCAAGAAGCAAATGCAGTATAATACCCCCCCATCCTTTCAAAGATGTGGCAGAGAGGAAGGAATGAGAGAAAAATATCGTTAGTGTTTATATCAAGAACTTCAAGAGCGGCTTTAACATTACTAACAATGTTTTTATGAGTCAGAATTACACCTTTTGGTTCACCTGTGGTTCCCGAAGTATAGATAATTGTACAAACATCATCTTCTTTTGCCAGATTAAGCGAATCAGTAAAATAGCGGGGATTTTCGTTTTTAAATAATTCTCCTTTCTTTTTAACATCGGAAAAAGAGAATATTTTCTTTTCCGGAGAATCTTCCCCTTCGTTCATTACAATTATAAAGCGGACATTTTTACACTCTTTCCATATTTTTAATACTTTATTCAAATGAAGCCTGTTTGATACAATTACACCTACTGAATCGGAATTATTTAATATAAATCCTATAGTTTCCGATGTAGAAATAGGGTAAAGAGGCACATCAATAGCTCCTATTCCTAAAATTGCCAAATCCGTATAAACCCATTCAGGACGATTCTCGGAAATAATTGAAACATTATCTCCCCTCTTAACACCAAGACTTACAAGGCCAAGAGCAAAACTTTCAGTATTAGCATATAATTCTGGATAGGTAATATCAACATATTTATCTTCCATTTTATGTTTCAGGGCAGCATGAGCAGCATTACGCCCATAATCAAGAGTAACCGATTTAAACATTTCAGGTATGGTTTTAAAATCTTTAACAGATGACATAATTGCTCCCAAATATTTATCGTACAATTTATAACCGGCTCAAAACAATTGCAAACGTAAATATTTAATTAGACAGGCGTGTCGGAATAACCGGCCCTAATCTAAAAATATTACTAATACTGTTTTGCCCGGTTGAATAAAAAACTTCCGGAATAATAAAAGCAAGACGACCATCGAACAATAATTGAAGAGGCTATAAAATGCCTCTTCAATTACGAATTTTAAAGACAAAAAATTATAAATCCATTCTAATTGGCAAAATAGTATTAGGAACACCCTGCCAGTGAAGATTACGCTGAATTGCAAAAGCTGTTTCATTATGCAAAATTCTATGATAGAATTTTTCAATTTTGAAAGCAAGTTTGCCTGAAAAGATCATGGACTTTCTGAATTCTTTATTTACCCGGATACATATATCTGTAGCAGCTTTTACTACATCCGTACCGACATCTACTCTGTAATCGGCTCTTAATCCCAATTTTCTTGCAAGGGCAACATATTTTTGCATAGCCTCTTCAGTTGACTTTACATGTTCAAATAAACCCTCTTCACCTTTAAATAGTCCCTGGTCAACAATAGTAACGGACACAAAAATAAAATTCTTATAGAAATTTGGATACTGTCTTATTATTGTTAGAAATGTATGAACTCCAAAACCATTATAACCGTTTACAAGCATAATAGCGGTCATATCTTTTTTATCAACAGGCTCGTTATTAGGCTCGCCGTAAGCAGGTATGTCGGTAAGCAGTTCGTCGAATCTTTTCTTTTCAAAATTAATCTTTTGGTAATGGCTCCGTATGATATAGCACAAACCTATAACTATAGAAGTAATTACTAAAGTAAGCCAGCCCCCTTCACGAAATTTTTCTGCAACAGTGATTATAAGAATAGTCATACATAAAGTCAAACCGGTCATATGTACACTTAAATGTTTTTTCCATTCTTTTTCTTTATGCCTGTTTTTAATGAAAAAGCGGGACATGCCAAATTCAGAAAGAGAGAAGGTTAGAAATACGTTAATGGAATACATAACAACAAGCGCAGAGATGGAGCCGTGAGTATAGAATAAAAGAACAAGAGATGCAGCGCCAACCATTATAACGCCATTCTGCATAGTAAGTCTTTCAGAAAAAGCTGCAAACCTGTGAGGCAGCCATGAATCAACAGCCATATTGGCCATTACTCTGGGTGCATCTATAAAACCGGCTTGTGCACCTACTAGTAATAGAGCACCTTCCGAAAAAATTGTAACCACAGCTAAAATTTTTCCGAACCCCCATGTACTGAACATAGTATCGGCTAAGACTGAATTAAGTGTTTTTCCTTCCGTGGGTTTTACATTGAATAGTAAATAACATAAGAACAATCCGCCGGCAGTTAATGCAAGAGAAGTAGCCATATAAACCATTGTCCTTTTACCGGTCTGCACTTTGGGGTCTCTCATAATTTGGAGGCCATTAGACACAGCTTCTATACCTGTATAAGTACCGCCTCCTAATGAATACGCACGGAAGAAAATAAGCATAATACCGAAAAATCCAATTGTGCTTAAATCTTTTTGAAGGCCTGTATTTACACTTGAAATTACCGGTTGAATACTTCCGATATGGCTAATAATACCATAGCCAAGTAAAATTATGTGTGTAATAATAAAAGTAATAAAAATCGGGGCTAAATATGTTACAGATTCTTTTATACCCCTTATATTCAACACAATGAGAAGAATTATAAGAAAAGCTGCAAAAAATATTTTAAACTTTTGATATTCAACGGGCATGTAGCTGAATATTGCATCGGAACAGGAAGCTATAGAAACTGTAATTGTAAGTATATAATCTACTATTAGAGCAGAACCTGAAACTACGCCTGCTTTTTCACCAAGCATGTGCGTTGCAACTATGTATCCGCCGCCGCCGTGAGGAAAATGTTCAATAATTCTAGAATAAGCATAAGAAATAATAAATACTGTAAGAGCGGTTCCAAGTGCAAGGAATAATGCCAGATATGTATGGCTGCTCAAAGCCCTGAATGCTTCTTCAGGACCATAAGATGAAGAAGATAATCCATCTGCCCCTAAACCAATCCACGCTAATAGGGGAATAAGCGCTAATTTATGAAAAATTTTAGGGTCATTTACATTGCGGGGTGCACCAAAGATGAAGTGTTTAATCCGCTCCTGATTAGATGACGGTTCGGCTTCGTTAGCCATTTTGTATTTTCTCCAAATATTAAAAATTAAGATGTAAATTTACGTTTATAGTTACCAACTTTCCAAATGATATTTCCTAAATAACACTTGGACAATAGTTTATGTTAGTATAAATAATATATGATTATTCTTTATTTTATGCATTTTAGCATGAAAATAAGACTTATCCCGTTGTAAAAATAGCTGAATTGATATGTATTTATAATAGGCACAAACAGTTTGTTGTCTATAAATCCATTCTAATAGGTAAGATCATATTGGGAACTCCTGCCCAGTGCAGGTTACGCTGAATGGCAAAAGCTGTTTCATTATGCAATAGCCTATGGTAGAATTTTTCAACGCGGAAGGCAAGTTTACCCGAAAAAATCATAGACCTTCTAAATTCCATGTTAACCTGAGTACACAAGTCTGTTGCAGATTTAACAACATCAGTACCAACTTCCATTCGGTAATCGGCTCTTAGCCCTAACCTTCTTGCAAGGGAAACATATTTTTGCAAAGATTCTTCAACAGCTTTAACATGCTCGAATAAACCTTCTTCTCCTTTAAACAAACCCTGGTCAATAATGGCCACTGAGACAAAAATAAAATTTTTATAAAAATTTGGGAATTGACGTACAATAGTAAGAAATGTATGGACTCCAAAACCATTATAAGTATTCACAAGCATTATGGCGGTCATATCACTTTTATTTACAGGTTCGGCATTCGGCTCGCCGTATGTGGGTATGTCTGAAAGAAGTTCATCGAATTTCTTTTTATCTTCGTTAACAGAATTGTAATGTTTTTTAATTGCATAACATAGAATAATTACACACGATGTAATAGTTAAAGTAAGCCATCCGCCTTCAAGGAATTTTTCAAAAGTTGTAATAACCAGAATTGTGAGGCATAAGATTAATCCCGCTAATTGAATGGACAATTGTTTTTTCCAGTGTTGCTCTTTCTTTCTATGTTTAATGAAAAAACGAGTCATGCCAAATGTAGATAAGGAAAACGTAAGAAATACATTTATAGAATACATTACAACAAGAGCCGAGATAGAACCATGTGTGTAAAATAAAAGAAGTAATGAAGCAGTGCCTACCATAATAACACCGTTCTGCATTGTCAGCCTTTCTGAAAAAGCAGAGAATCTATGAGGCAGCCAGCTATCAACAGCCATGTTAGCCATTACTCTGGGTGCATCTATAAATCCGGTTTGTGCGCCTACAAGCAAGAGAGCACCTTCCGAAAATATTGTTACTACAGCCAATATTTTCCCAAAACTCCAATCTTTATATAATTGTTCTGCAAGAACAGCATTTAAAGTTCTGCCTTCAGCCGGCCTTACATTAACCAGTATATAACATAGGAACAAACCACCTGCAGTAAAAGCAAGAGAAGCAGCAATGTAAAGCATTGTTTTTTTGCCGGTAACAACCCTGGGCTCTCTCATAATCTGGAGACCGTTAGAAACCGCTTCAATACCTGTATAAGTACCACCGCCTAATGAATAAGCCCTCATAAAGAGTAGTAATATTCCCATAAAACCTATTGTAGATATATCATGTTTAAAGCTTGAATTTACATCCGCCAAAACAGTGTGTACCTCACCAATGTGGCTGAATATACCGTAGCATAATAAAATAATGTGTGTTATAATAAATGTTATAAATATAGGAGCCAAACCGGTTATTGATTCTTTTACACCTCTTATATTTAACAAAATTAAAAGAACTATTAGAAATGCTGCAAAAATTATTTTAAATTTTTGATATTCATAAGGGAAAAAACTAAATATTGCATCGGAGCAGGAAGCAATGGAAACTGTAATTGTTAAAATATAATCAACCAGTAATGCAGAACCGGAAATTACACCTGCCCTATTGCCAAGCATGTGAGTGGCAACTATATACCCGCCGCCGCCGTTAGGGAAATGTTCAATAATTTTGGAGTATGCATATGAAATAATAGATACAGTGAATGCAGTGGCTAATGCAAGAAATAATGCCAGATAAACATGGCTTCCCAACGCCCTAAAAGCTTCTTCAGGGCCATATGATGATGATGACAACCCATCTGCACCTAATCCTATCCATGCTAAAATAGGAATGAGTGCAATTTTATGAAAAATTTTAGGATCGTTTATATTACGGGGTGCTCCGAAAATGAAGCGCTTAAGCCGTCCCTGATTAGACGATGATGCGGCTTCATTAGCCATTTATAATTTCTCCATATAGTCAAATGCAAATTATTAAAATAATCCAAATACGTATTATTTCCTACACCATATATTCTTATAAATTGTCTATTTAATTAATAACTAAGCATTTTTACTAAGGAAATAATCAATTATAAGCCTTACACCATAACCAGTATGAAATTTTTTGGTGTAGTTAGTAAGGTCATTTTTCATAGCCGGACCGGCAATATCAAAATGAGCCCATCTAATTTTTTCATTTACAAAATGTTCAAGAAATTTACCAGCGGTAATTGCCCCGCCCCATCTTGGGCCTAAATTTGCAACATCGGCAATATCACTTTTAATAAGTTTTTTATATTCATTTATGAATGGCATGCGCCAGGTAAGTTCATAAGTATTGTTCCCTGCTTTTTTAATTTCTTTAGCAATTACATCATCCCTGGTAAATAGTCCGGCTATATATTCTCCTAGCGCAACTACACAAGCACCTGTTAAAGTAGCAAAGTCCAAAATTTCATCGGGTTTTTGCTCGCTTGCATAATGTAATGCATCTGCTAAAATAATTCTTCCCTCTGCATCGGTATCTTTTACTTCTATAGTCTTTCCCGAAGAAGTTACAATAATGTCTGTTGGTTTAAATGCGTTTCCTGAAATAACATTTTCAACAACAGGCGCAATGCCTATTATTTCATACGGGATTTTCAACTCAGCAGCAGCTTTCATAACACCAATTACAAGAGCTGCCCCTGCCATATCACCATTCATATCCATCATTGAGTTAGTAGGCTTAATAGAAAGTCCCCCCGAATCAAATGTTACTCCCTTGCCTACAAGAGCAATTTTTTTCTTCGCTCTTCCTTTCGGCTTATAATGCAT
>TBL_comb47_HYPODRAFT_10000462_pt1 | contig 54102 bp, 47 predicted proteins | sample TroBogypolimnion_40_FD_10682 | JGI IMG/M metagenome (IMG submission 10682)
CTTCCGGCAGCCGAGGCCGCCTAGCACCAGCAATGCCACGATCACCCACCGCATGGCCGCCCTCCCCCGCCATTCTAGGCATTTCCCCCGCAGGCAGAAGGCACCTTTGCGCGCGGCCTCGCTACTTCCGGTAATAGCCCCGGATCGCATTCACCACCGCCGCCGCATAGCGTTCCCGGAAGTCTGGATCCCGGAGGTTCGCGGCGTCTTCATCGTTGGTGAGGTTGGCCACCTCGATGAGAGCCTTGGTGGCCCCGGTGCTGTAGCGCAGGACGGCGGGCACCCACTTGCCGCCGCCCCGGTAGATGACGTTGCGGATGGGGCGGTTGGCGTGGACGGGGATGTGGTCCTTGTTGAGGGCCTTCAAGAAGGCCTCGGAGAACTGGCGGCTGCGGGCCTCGGCCTGGAGCTTTTCCCGGCCCGTGAAGGCCACCCGGGCCGACCGCTTGGCCTCGGCCACGTGGCCGGTCTTGGCACCACCCAGGGCGAAGCTGGAGGGCACCAGGGCGGCCCCGGGCACGTAGATCATGGACCCCCGGGCCGAGGGGTGGAGGCTGTCGGCGTGGAAGCTCAGGAAGAGGGTCTTTTGCGCGTCCCCCTTGGCCTTGCGGAAGGCCGCGAACCAGTCGTTGGCCAGCACCCAGCGCAGGTGGACACTGACCGCGGAGGGGCTCTCACCATCCACGGCGAAGGGCGGCGTGGTGAGGATCTCTGCGGCCCGGCTGGGCTTGGTGATCTCCTCCCGGCTCTTGAAGCCCAGGCCCGGGTAGCGGATCGTGGCGCTCACCTGGGCCTCGGTCTCCTGCTCCAGCAGGCGCCGAACCCGCATGGTGATGTCATAGACAAAGTCGGATTCCCATAGCCCATTGGCCATGGCTCCGGAGTCCACGCCACCATGGCCAGCGTCGAGCACGATGCGCACGCCCTTGAGGGTGGGCCCGGCCTCCACGCGCACGATGCGCCGCACTTCGGCCCGGACCTCGCGTTCCTCGGCCAGCAAGGCACTGCCCTCGGGCTGGAAGGGGTCCGCCAGGAAGTCGAGGGGTATCTTCACGAGCTGGCCCGGCTGAATACTGCGGACATCGGTGATGCCGCTGCGGCTGGCGATGCGGTCGGCCAATTCCGTGACGCCCTTGGGGTCCACCCGATCTGTGAAACGGATCACGACGCTGGAATAGAGGGCCTCGCCCTTGCGCAGGCGGTAGCCCGCGTATTTGCCCGCGCCGTCTTCGGCATAGGAGAGCATCCCTCGGAAGGTGGCCACTCGGGCCTCATCATCCAGGTCGTCCTCGGGTCTGGCCCGGTCCAGACCCAGACCAGGGCCACCCAGGTCCACGGAAAGCAGCTTCCGTGGGATGCGCCAGACATCGCCCTCCCGGAGTTTCTCCGGCAGGTCCGGGTTCTCGGTCATGAGGCGGTCGTAGTGCTGGCCGTGGCCCGTAAAGAGGGCCGCCAGGGTCCACACGGATTCCAGGTCCGGATAGAGAACCCGATGCCGGACTTCGTCCTTGCGCCAGAGATCCGCCGGAAAGAAAGCCGCCAGGATCCAGCGCTTCCCCTCGGGGCTGAGGCTTTCGAAGGGCACCCAGCCGCTGGGGACCACGCCCTTGGCCAGGAAGGCCTTGGGCAGGTTCCGGGCCTCGGCGCCAAGGCCCTTCCGGAATTGAAGCCGCAGCGCGACGGCCCGCCCTTCCGGGGTCTTGGCATGGGCCAGGGCGGGCGCGGGGTCCCCGGTGGGCTGTGCCACCAGCCCTGCGGCTCCCAGGAGCCCCAGGGCCAGGGCAAGGGCAAGGGCCGGAATCAGCCTTCCCACGGGGCCTCGCCCGTGGCCAGCACTTCCCCAGAACGCCCGGCCCGCACCCAGGCCTGCATGGCCTCCTGCATGGCCTCGGGATCCCCGGAGCGGGCACGCAGGAAAACCTTCAGGCGCCGCTCCAGATGACCGGCCCCTTCTTCCAGCAGGAAGATGCGGTCGTGCAGGCGCTCGTGGGGGGCCTTGCCGGTGCTGGGGGGCAGCTTGAGGGTGCCCATGTCCAGGGTAGCGGCATTCAGGGTGAAGACCCACTCGAGGTCGCCAGACAGCAGGCGCAGCTTCACCTTGGCGGGGCGCATGCCCCGGCTGAGCGCCTCGAATGCCTCCCGGCTCTCGGAGGGATTGCCCTTGCGTAGGGAGATCTCCTTGACCTCGCCCCGCTCGGACACCAGCTGGATGGCGTCATCGACAAAGCAGCCAGAGCCGTCGCCGTCCTCGCCACTGGCCCCGCCGGCGGTCATGCTTTGCATCCACAACCAGAGGAGGAATTCCTCCCCCAGGAAGCGGCCTTGTTCCATGAGTTCGAGAGGCTTCACCTCAGGCCTCCTCTAGTTCGAGATCCAGCGGATCCATGGCCATCAGGGCCTCTACGGACAGGTCCGGGCAGAGCCGACCCGACAGCACCAGAGGGGCCAGGGGATGGATCTCGCAGCCGAAGGACTTGATGTACAGGGTGCTGAGCACGCCCTGGGTCTTACTGGACGAAGCGGTGGTCCAGAGAATGCCACCCTTGAGGTCCCAGGCCACCTCGACCACCTTGGGCGTGGGCAGCACCTTCCGCAGCAGTTCCACCTTGATCTCGTCGGCCAGGGAGATGCGGGCCTCCTTGCCCACGAAGGCCAGATCCTTCTCCTTCTGCAGGCTCTGCAGCTTGAGATCCACGTGGGCCTTCAACAGGGTCGGAGGCACACGACGGGTGTCGATGCGCAGGCCGAAGACGGCGAAGCGCTCCTGGCTGACCCAGTCCTTGTCCGGCGGAGTGATGAGCGGGTTGCGCCAGTCGCACCAGCCCACGCGCTCTTCTTCGGAGCCATCCTGGAAGGGGCGGAACTGGTCCTGTTCCAGACCCGCCTGCAAGTCCTTTTCGTCGGGCACGGGGCCCAACACCAGAAAGCGTTTGAGGGACACAGTCCCCTGCAGGATGCTCATGGGGCATCACCTCCGAATAGGCCACGGAACCAGGCCCTGAACCCGGCCCGCCGCTCGCGGACCCCGGGGTTGGACAGGTCCAGGATGTCACCGGGTGCGGGCAGGGCCAGTCCAGGGTCATTCAGGGACAAGACGATGCCGGTAATGTTGTCCCGGCCGCCATGGGCCAAGGCGGCCTCTAGAAGCCCCTCCAGGCTCTGGCGGGGGCTCAGCTCCGGTTCCAGCAATTGGAGCAGTTGGGCGTCCACCACCTCGCCGTAGAGACCATCCGTACAGCAGAGCAGCCGATCCCCCCGGCGCAGGGCCAGCCGCGAGAGGGCCACCCGCAGGGGCTGGGGCGAACCCAGGGCCTGGGTGATCATGTTCCGATGGGGGTGGGTGCGGGCCTGTTCCTGGGTGAGGGTGCCTTGGGCCACCAGGTCATTCACCAGGGTCTGGTCCACGGTGATCTGGTGGAGGACGCCGCCCCGCAGGAGGTAGGCTCTGGAATCGCCGATCTGGGCCAGGTAGGCGCAGCCCTCCCAGAAAATCAGGGCCGTCAAAGTTGAGCCCATGCCCCGGGCGCTGCGATCGTCATCCGAATAACGCAGCACAGCATGGCTGGCTTCCACCACCGCCAGTTCCAGTGCCTCCAGCAGAGACGCCTCACTGGCCTCGCCGGGGCCCAGGCGCCCCCAGTGGCTGAAGAGGAACAGGGCCAGGGCCGCCAGACCTTCCCGGCTGGCCACCTCACCCGCGGCGGCGCCGCCCATGCCATCCGCTACCGCCACCAGCAGGCCGAGTTCACCCACCCGGAGGGTCTGGGCGGGGCCGTTGATGATGGGCTCCTCGCCATCCAACGCGCTCAGCAGGTAGGCATCTTCATTGTTCTTCCGGACCTTGCCCGGATGCGTGATGGCGGCGTAATTGATGAGCATGAGCTGATAAAGCCCCAGGTGGGGTGGGTTGCGGTGACGAAAGGAAGGCCCTTTCCGTTCATCATAGCGGGTGGAGGGGTGATTCCACGATGGAAGCGCCCTGTCCTGGAATCCCTACAGGAGAAAGCCATGACCAATCCGATGCTCGCCGTGGGCGTGGTGGCAGTGCTCTTGGTGATCTATGTCGCATATCGGATCGGAGCGGTGCTCCTGCGGGTCTTCGTCGGCCTCGCCGCGCTGGCTCTGTTAAGCTGGGGGCTCTGGACTTTCTTCAATTCCCGAGTCCCAGCCTTTTGAGGAGCAAGCATGGCCGCCATCTCCTGCACCCACTGCGGCGCCGATCTGACCGCCCCCCAGAGCGTGCGCATTGCCGAGTATCAATTCGGTCGCCTGGAGAAGGTCGACGAGGATCCCGGTTTCAAATACCACTTCGAGCAGGCGGACAACTTCACCATCCTCTGCAACAGCTGCAAGCGCCTCGTCCGCACCCTCCCACTCCCCCGCTAATTTTTATCCGCCCAAAGAAATGGCCCCTTTCGGGGCCGTTTCTTTGGGCGAAGCTCGCCTATTGCCTGAGAACGCGGGGAGTGATGAAGATCAGCAGTTCCACGTTCTTGTCTTCCTTGGTGGTGTTGCGGAAGAGGAAGCCAATGAGGGGGATCTTCGACAGGAAGGGGACACCGGTCATGCCCCGGGTGGAGTTCGTGACGTAGACACCGCCCAGAACTGCCGTGCCGCCATCCCTCACCAGAACCTGAGTCTCGATGGCCTTGCGGATGATTGTGGGGGTGCCATTCACGGTGCGGGTGAAGTCGGCTTCTGCCTTTTCCACCTTGAGGTCCATGATGATGGTGCCTTCGTTGGTGATCTGGGGCGTGACATCCAACTGGAGGTTGGCGTCGATGAAGGCCACCGTGATCGCACCGCCGGCAGCCCCGCCCTGGGTGGTGGGATAGGGGATCTTCTCGCCGCTGAGGATGGTGGCCTTCTTGTTGTTCTGGGTCACGACCTTGGGCGAAGAGACGATTTTGAGGGTGCCTTCGGTCTCCATCGCCTGGAGCACCGCATTGATGCTGAAGCGGTTGCTGAGGAAGGACAGCCAGAGTTCACCGGCGGGCGCCGTGATGGAAGTGGCGCCGTCCTTGCCGGGGGTCCAACCGATGGAAGCCTGCTGGCCCGAGGCGGGGCTGTTGAAGGCCGTGGTGCCGTTCCAGAAGGGCGACGAACTGCCCACCCACGGAGTGGTCGTGGAGGTGCTGGATCCGCTACTCAGGGCCACATTGCCACTGTTGGACTGGGGCCACTTGACACCGAACTGCTGTTGCCAGTCTTTGTTCGCTTCGACCACTCGGGCTTCGATCTGCACCTGTTGGATCTGGATGTCCAGGGTCTGGAGCAGGTCGTCGATGACGCTGAGGTTCCTGGGCAGGTCCGTGATAATCAGTGTGTTGGTGCGGTCATCAAGGATGGCGGAGCCACGCTTGGTCAGCATCTCCTTGAGGATCTTCTGGACTTCGGAGACCTTCGCGTAGGAGAGAGGCCGAGTGATGGTCTGGAGTTCACCGGCCAGGGCCTTCGTCTCATCCAGCTTCTTGCGCTCCTCCTCTTCCTTCTGCAGCTTGTCAATCTTGGCAACCCGGAGGACACCGTTGGAGATCTCCTTGCCCAAAGCCGCATTCTTCAGCACGACGTCCAGCACCTGATCCCAGGGAGTATCCGTGAAGCGGAAGCCGAAGGAGCCCTGGACTTCAGGATCCATGACCAGGTTCAGCTTGCCGGTGTCCGCCAGAATCTGCAGGAATTCCCGGATGTCAGTGTTGGAGAGGGCGATGGTGATCTTGGAGCCGGAGTATTTGGCCCGGCCTTCGCCCAGGGTGCGGCCGGCGGCCCGGACGGGTCCACTGGCGGCAGGAGCGGCGTGAGTCTTCTCTGTTTCCACCGGAGCCTGGACGGCCACCGGAAGCATGGTACTGGCAGCCAATTCCGGAAGTAATTGGAAGGGTCCACCCATGGAAGGCAGCGGGACCAGGGCCTTGGCGACCTTGGGGGCGAGCAGAGGCGCGGAAGTCTGAGCCACCACAACGGGGGTCGGGGTCACCACGACAGGCGCAGGCACCAGGGCCTTGAGCACTTCAGGGGCCTGGGCCACCTCCACGAGGGGGGCAGGCAGCGGCGCCGCGGCGGCCATGAGGGGCTGGGATTCGGTGGTCGGTTGGCTTGGAACGGCAATGGACTCCACACGAGCCTGGACCTTGCCATCCCCGGGGCTAAGGTGCAGTTCCACCCCATCAGGCGTGGACCCCACGAGCACCTGGGTGCCGGGCAGGACTTCAAGAACCAGGCGGGTGATTGGCCTGGGGGCCACCGCGAACTGGGCGAGTCGGGCCTTCTGGATCAGCGGATGGGCCAGCAGGGCCAACTCTTTCCGCGTGACGGCGGTACCCCGCTCCACCCCTGGAAGGTCCACCACGACCCGATGTGGGTTGGTGAGCACCTGCACGCCGGGCTGCACGGTCGATCCACTTACCCGGAGGTGAACGGTGGCGCCAGCACCGGTTGATTCGATCGAAGTGGAAACCAGGGTCGCACGAGCGACACTGGCTGCCTCTGCTGAGGGCGATGCAAGGAGGGATCCCGTGTGGATCCCCGCCAGGACTACGCCCCCTGCGACCAGCAAGGAACTCAGGCGAGCATTCATGGATTACCCTCCTCACGCTTGAACGTCTTCGTGATGGTGCGGAACGCGGAACGATTGGTCGTGTTCAATTCCCATTGGTGGAACGTCACACTCTTTTCAGTAATGGACGTAATCTCTCCATCCTTGAACCGGTGCCCCTGAGGCAACCAGCGGACATTGCCCCGGCTATCGGAGACCACAGCAAAATTCTTGCCCTCTTTTCGGATCATGCCCTTCACGGCGATGTCATCCAGAAGGTCGAGAGCATCCGAGGAGCGCTCCTCCCGTGGGGCGGAGAAAGGATCCCGCTGGATGGTGGGCTTGTAGGGCACCGCCTTCACTTGGGCCACGTCATCCGGCACAGGGAGGGTGGGAGCCTGGGCGACTGGTGCCGAGGCGGGCTTAGCAGGTGACGGGGCAGGCTTGGAAGGAGCCTGGGCGCACAGCACCGAGGCAGCCAGGAGCAAGGTGGGAATGGGGATACGGGTAAGCATGATGACCTCAGTCCTCCTTCCCGCTAGCCTTGGGGGCCGCCGCTGCTGGCTTCTTGACGGGGTCGGCCGGAGGAGGTTCGGGATTGTAGATGAAGGCACTGATGGTGCACTTCACAGTCGCGGGGTAGGCGCTTCGGGTGTCGGGCTTGCGGGTGATCTCGATGTTCGAGAGATTGATGATCTTTTCGTAGCCCGAGATGAGCGAGGCGAACTGCCCAAAGGAGTGATAGCCCACCCGGAATTCGAATTCCACAGGCTTCTCTGTGTAGTAGGTGTCCCGCCGCTCTGGCTTGAGAGAGAAGGACACCTGATCAATGCCGGCGTCATCCGCGATCTTCTTGATCCGGTAGGGGATCTCCCCGTAATCCGTATCCGAGGGCATGATCTTGATCAGATCCTCGATGCGCTTGTCCTGCTTGGCCACTTCCTCACGCAGTTTCTCGAAGCTGGCCTTCAGGAGGCGTCCCTTATCGACTTGGTCCTGAAGCACCTTGACGTCCGCGTTGACCACTTCCAAATCCGTCCGCTTGCCACCCAGGAGGAAATAGACCAAGCCAGCCAGAATGAGGCCTGCCACTGCGCCCACACCGATCTGTTTCTGAAGTTGGGGATTCATGGCCTACCTCAGACGGCGTTCTGGAGTTCAAAGGAGATGGAAAATTCGAAAGACCCAGTGGTGGTCCGCTTGGCTCCCGGGTAATTGATCTTCTTGAACCAGCGGGTCCTGGATTGGAGGTTCCCATAGAAGGCGTTGATGGCCTCGAAGTTCCGGCCCTCCCCATCGATCGTGATGCTGGTTCCCTTCTGCGTGATCTTCTTGAACCAGACATCATCCGGCAGGCTGTTGGCCAACTCCTCGAGGAAGTGCACCGGCAGCGTCTGCTGGCGCTTGAGGGTGGTCATCACTTCTTCCTTCTTCTGGAGGGATTCCTTCTTCTCCCGGAACTTCTTCTCCAGGGCAATGAAGGGCTCGTACTGCTTCTTATCCCGCTCCAGGTCTGCCTTTTTCTTCTCGGCCTTGGTGAACTCGCCGTTCAGCCAGAGGTAGTACACGCCGCCCAGTGCGGCGATGGCGAGGCCCACCACCACACCTGCGATGGGCAGGCTGGACCGGCTCCCACCCTCGCCCGTATAGACCTGGACAGGCTCAGCCGATGTCTTATCGCCACCCTTTTTGGCGCCAGACTGGGCCAAGGCATCACCAAGCAGGTTGATCTTGATCATCGGTCCCCCTCTTGGCGCATGGCCAGCCCGACAACCACCGCCGCGCCACCACCGATTTCACGGACCGTGACCGGGTCCTCGGTCCGGCCATCGACCTCTATGAGCTGGAAGGGATTGAAGCGCTCCACGGAGACCCGGAGTCGGTCGCCCAGGACTTCCATAAGGCCATGAATCATGGAACCACCGCCCGAAACCATGACCCGGTCCAGGCGATCCACCTTGAAACTGCTTTTGAAGAAGTCCAGTGTGCGGGTGAGTTCATCCGCAAAGGCATCGGAGACGGCGTTGATGGACGGCTGGATCTCCTCCGGTTCCCGGCCATCAGCAGCATGGTTCCGCTTGAGCAACTCAGCGGCTTCCCGGCTGACACCCCAGTCCTCGACCAGCTTCTCGGAGTAGCGACCACTGCCCCAGGCCATATCGCGCCAGAACACCGACTTGCCGCCCACCATCATCGTGAGATTCGTAAAAGTAGCGCCCATGTTGACCAGGGCGACCACTTCATCCCGGTTGCCCCCGGAAGTGTTGATCTCATAGGCATTCTGAATGGCGAACACATCGACGTCCACGACCTTGGGACTGCAGCCGGCCTGGGCCACGCAGCTCACGTAGGCCTCCAGCTTGTCCTTCCGGCAGGCCACCAGGACCACATCCATGTTGCCGTCCGCGGCCCGCTCTTCAATGAGGGAGTAATCCAGCGCGTAGGAGTCCAGCCCCTGCCCAGCAGGGAAGAAGCTTTCCGCTTCCCAACGAACAGATTCCGCCAGCTCAGCTTGGCTCATGAGGGGAAACGTCACTTTTTTGACCATTACCTGCTGGCCCGAGACCGAAATGGCCACTTCTTTGGCTTTGATCTTCTGTTCTGCCAGCACCTGGCGAATGGCCGAGGACACCGCATTGCTGTCCATGATGTCCCCGTCCACGATGGCGTCTGTGGGCAGTGCCACCTGGCCCAGCTTCTGGAGCCGGTACCTGATGTTGGAGCCTTTGCCCAGCTGCTGGAGTTCACAGACCTTGACCGAACTTGAGCCAATGTCCAAGCCGACAAGACTTTTGGTTTTGCTTCCGAAAAGGCCCACCGGATGCCTCGCTAGGAGAGATTAGGAAAAATATTAAGATGTATGGAAGGTTACAGCGCGATTGGACAAGGTCAAGGTTAACTATCTATCTTTCAGTCATCTCCATGCTCCCAACCCACGAGAATGACGGTGATGTTGTCATCCCCCCCGTGTTCCTTTGCGGTATTAATCAATGATTCCACAGCACATTGGAAGTCATTGGTCCGTCCCGCGATGTCCCAGATCTCTTTGTCACCAATCATTCCTGAAAGGCCATCAGAGCAAAGCAAGAGTCGCTCCGATTTTTCAAGATCCAGTTCCTGGACCTCGATTTCTAGATCGCCACCATTGCCAAGAGCCTGAGTAATGACGTTCCTGAAGGGGTGGACCCGGGCCTCGGAGGGGGTCAGGATCCCGTTGGCTACCTGCTCGGCCACCCAGCTGTGGTCCCGGGTGACCTGGCGGATGCCCTCGGGCCCCAGGATGTAGGCCCGGCTGTCCCCCACGTGGGCGAGGGTGAGCTTCGACTCGTGAAAGAGTCCCGCCACCACTGTGGAACCCATGGTCTCGCGCTCAGGATTGCGCCGGATGTCTTCGGTGATGGCCTGATCAGACAGAAGCAGGGCCACCTTCAGGCGGTTGCCGTCATAGCTCAAGGTGGGATCGTATTCCACAGGCCAGGTGCGGTCCTTCTCCAGGGTCTCCCCCACGAAGCGAGCCACAGTGTCCACCACGATCTGGCTGGCCACTTCCCCGGCCGCGTGGCCACCGAGGCCATCCGCCACCACGAACAAACTCAGAGCAGAATCAACCAGGAGGCAGTCCTCGTTGTGTTTCCGCACACAGCCCACATCGGTAGCGCCTGCAGCAAGAATCCCCATGATCAACCCTTTCCCGTCAACCGGCCCCAGAGGCCCTTGAGTTGATCCACAAGACTCTCTGCGGCTGGGGGAGTGTCCCCCTTATTCCCCTGTGCCGCATTCAAGCCGCTCTTCTGGCCCTTGGCCCCCTTGCTCTGCGCAGCGCGGAGCTTGGGATGGTTCGGAGATATCTCCGTAGCGATCTGGAGATGCCGCTGAGCTCTGGCTGCCATGCCCAGAGTCTGAAAGTGCTGGAAGAGCCGGATGTGGCTTTCCACATCCTTGGGCGCAAGACGAACGGCGGTTTCCAGCGACTTCACCACGGACCGGAGGTCCCCTCCCTCTTTTTCCAGGATGGAGGCCAGCAGGGCGTGATATTTCGGTTTCTGTTCATCCAGGCGGATCGCGTAATGGATCAGCGCCCGGGCTTGGTCAACCTTGCCCTCGTCGAAGGCAGCCTTGGCCATGTTGGCCCAATCCTCAGGTGTACGTTCCTGAGCCGACTCGGGCTCGGCTGCGACTGCACCTTGCTGCGGCGCCTTGGGCAGGGACTGCTGGAGCGACAGCCGCTTAGCGGGGTCCTTCAGGATGCTGAAGGCTTCCGCCAACTCCCGGAAGCGGGTTTCCGCCTCCACTTTCTCCTCGCCGGTATAACGGTCTGGATGCCACCGCTTCGCGAGGCGGTGGTACGCGGCCTTGATGTCCTCAGGCGAGGCATCCGGGGGAACTTCCAACACATTGAATGGATTCATGGTCTTCCAGAATAACCCTGCATCCGGATTTCGGAATGGGATGAAAGGACGAGGCTTGAGCACAGGATGGTAGCCTATTTCCAGCCCAAGTGCAGTTCCTGGGAGCGAGATTCAGCATCGAAAGCCCCTCCCGAGGCATTCTTCGGCCTCATCCGCACCAGACTGGAAGCGGCTCCGCCAGGCTGGCACAGTAGTAGATTCGGGAGGCAAAGGCATGAAGGCTGGCACAGCGGTGGATTGGCGCGAAGGGCTCGACGCCGGCGATCTGTCCTCCGAAGTCCTGGTCCGGGCCTCCCTGGAGCGCATGGAGGCACTGGACCCCGCACTCCACGCCATCCTGGCCATGGATGCTCCCCGCAGCCTGGACCTCGCCCGGCAGGCGGACCGGCGTCTCCAGGCCGGGGAACGCAGTCCGGTCCTGGGCCTGCCCATCGTCCTCAAGGACAACCTGAACTGGACCGGCCTGCCCATGACCTGCGGTTCCAGAATTTTGAAGGGTTACACCGCCCCCTATGACGCCACCGTGGTCCAGCGCCTGCTGCGGGCCGGTGCCGTGCCCGTGGCCAAGGCCAACATGGACGAGTTCGCCATGGGCTCCAGTGGCGAATACAGCGCCTTCGGCGCCGCCCGGAATCCCTGGGACACCAGCCGCGTCCCCGGGGGCAGCAGCAGCGGCTCCATCGTCTCCGTGGCCGCAGGGTACGCGCCCCTGGCCCTGGGCAGCGACACGGGCGGCTCCGTGCGCCTGCCGGCCTCCTTCTGCAACGTGACCGCCCTGCGGCCCACCTACGGCGTACTGAGCCGCTACGGCCTGGCCGCCATGGCCTCCAGCATGGATCAGGTGGGCCCCGTGGCCGCCTCCGCCGCGGACCTGGCTCTGGCCCTCAGCGTCATGGCTGGCCTGGACCCCCTGGACAGCACCTCCCTGCCCCTGCCCGCCGCCGAGCGCCTGGTCCCCCTACGGCCCGCCCGCCTGCAGGGGCTGCGCATCGGGCTGCCGGTGGAATACTTCGGCGAGGGGCTGGATCCGGCCGTCCGCGCCCTCCTCGACTCCGCCATCGACCTGCTTCGGGATCAGGGCGCCACCATCAGGAAAGTCAGCCTCCCCCACACCCGCTACGCCATCGATATCTACTACCTGCTTTGCACCAGCGAGGTCTCCTCCAACCTCAGCCGCTTCGATGGCGTGCGGTATGGCGCCCGGGTTCACACCGATTGCCTGCCGGACATGATCGCCGAGACCCGGGACGCGGGCCTGGGGGACGAAGTCAAACGCCGCATCCTCCTCGGGGCCTTCTGCCTCTCCAAGGGCTCCTACGATGCCTTCTACCTGAAAGCCATGAAGGCCCGCACCCTCATTGCCCAGGATTTTCTCCGGGTCTTCAAGGACGTCGATGTCCTAGCCACCCCCGTGAGCCCTTCCATCGCCTTCCCTTTCGGGGCCCACACCCAGGATCCCCTGGCCATGTACCTGGCTGATGTCTATACGGTACCCACAGCCCTGGCCGGGCTGCCCTGCCTTTCCATGCCCGCGGGCTTCGCCGCAGGCATGCCCGCCGGCATCCAACTCATCGGGCCGGCCTTCTCGGATGTGTCGCTGCTGGAAACAGCCCATGCCTTCCAGTCCCTCACCCGTCACCACCTCGAAACCCCACCCCTTTCCGCGTAGGAGCGAATCATGGCCTTTGACGTCGTCATGCCCCAGATGGGCGAGAGCATCGCCGAAGCCACGGTGCTGAAGTGGCACAAGCAGGTGGGGGATGTCATCGCCAAGGACGACACCCTCTACGAAATCAGCACCGACAAAGTGGACGCAGAGATTCCCGCCCCCGCCGGCGGTGTCCTCCTGGAGATCCTGGTGGAAGTGAACCTCACCGTGCCCGTGGGCACGGTGGTGGCTCGCATTGGCGATGCCTCCGAGAAGCCCGCCGGGAGTGTCCCCCCCGTGGTCCAGCTCCCAACCACCACCCCAGTTGTGGCCCTGGCCCCAGCTCTCACAGCGGCGCCAGCCCCACTGGAGGACGACAACAGCCTGGAGGGCCGCCTGCGCACCAAGAGCAGCCCCCTGGTGCGGGAGATGGCCAAGCAACATGGCCTCGACCTGGCTCACATTGAGGGCACTGGCCAGGCTGGGCGCGTCACCCGGGAGGATCTGGAGGCCCACCTGGCCAAGGCGGCAACGACGCCGCCCCCCAGCCTCGCCCCCCGCCTCCCCGCCGTGCACGATCCCTCAGCCCCGACCCTGGGCCTCACTCCGGCCCTCTCGGTGCCTCCGGCCCCAACCCTGCCCGCCTTCGCCCCCGGCGAGCGCGTGAAAGTGGAACCCATGACCCGCATGCGCAAGCTCATCGCTGATGGCATGGTGGCCAGCAAGCGAACCTCGGCCCATGTCTACACGGTCTTCGAGATCGACATGACCCATGTGGCCCAGCTGCGCAATAAGCACAAGAAGGCCTTCGAGGACCAGTTCGGCACCAAGCTCAGCTTCATGCCCTTCGTGATGATGGCCGCCTGCAAGGCCCTGCGCGCCTACCCCGTGGCCAACGCCTCCGTGGACGGCGACAACATCGTCTACAAGCAGGACCTCAACCTGGGCATCGCCGTGAGCCTGGACTGGGGCCTCATCGTCCCCGTGGTGAAGAACGCCGACATGATGAACCTGGGCGGCCTGGCCCGCAGCTTGAACGACCTGGCCGAGCGCGCCCGCACCAAGCAGCTCAAACCTGACGAAGTCAGCGGCGGCACTTTCACCCTCACCAACCCCGGCGTCTACGGCGACACTTTCGGCCTGCCCATCATCAACCAGCCCCAGGTCGCCATCCAGGGCGTGGGGGCCATCGTGAAGCGCCCCGTGGTCATCACCGGCCCCGATGGCACGGACTTCATCGCCATCCGCCAGATGATGTTCAGCAGCCTCGGCTTCGACCATCGGATCATCGATGGTGCCACCGGCGACTTATTCATGGCCTTCGTGAAAAAGGAACTGGAGAACTCCAGCTTCGGCCTCGAATAATCTAATTTCCCGCATAAAAAAGGGCGGTGCTTTCCCGCCCTTTTTTATGCGTTGTACGAGGTCTCCCGCACCATCTCCCGGTACATCGCAAACTCACCCTGGAAGTGCAGCGGGATGATGGCCGTGGGACCGTTGCGGTGCTTGGCCACGATGAGCTCGGCGGTGTTCAAGTCCTCAGAATGATCGTCCTGGGCGCTGGAGGGCACCATCTTCCGGTGGATGAAGGCCACCATGTCGGCATCCTGCTCGATGGCGCCGGAGTCCCGGAGATCGCTGAGCTGGGGGCGACCGCCGGTGCGATGCTCCACTTCGCGGTTCAGCTGGGAGAGCACCACCACGGGAATCCCGAAGTCCTTCGCCATGAGCTTGAGCCCACGGCTGATCTCGCCAATGCGCACGGCCTCGTTCTGCTTAGAGCCACGGCTGTTCTCGGGGCTGCTCAACAACTGCAGGTAGTCGATGATGACGAACTCCACCTTGCGGTTGTGCTGGGTGCCCTGCTTTACCACCATGTTGGCGATCTGGGGCACGGTGATGGAGGCCTGATCACAGATGAAGAGGGGCGTCTGGACCAGTTCATCGCGGCAGCGGAGTACGTGGTCCAGGCGGTTGCTGGCCCGTCCGGTCTGGAGGTCTTTCATGTTGGTCTGGCTCTGGGCCGACAGGAGGCGCATGAATACCTCCTCGTGACTCATCTCCAGGCTGAAGAAGGCGCCGCAATGCCCCGGTCGGCCATCCCGCTCCTGGGCCGCCCGCAGGATCCAGTTCAGGGCCAGGGCGGTCTTGCCGATGCCCGGCCGCGCTGCCAGCACGATGAGGTTGCCCGGCTGGAAGCCCTGGGTGAGCTCGTCAAAGCGGCTGAAGCCCACCCGCACGCCTGGAGAGAGCCGCCCCTCCATGCGCTCTGCGAGGCGCTCCATGGCATCGTTCGCCACGGACTGGATGGTGAGCAACCCTTTGGCCTTGGCGTCGCCCTGGGCCAGGTGGAAGAGATCCTGGGCGGTCTGGTCCACCAGCACCTCGGGCGCCTCATCCTCCTCGGCAGCCCGGCGAACCAAGGCGGCCCCCAGATGCACCAGGCGGCGCAGCTTGGCCTTGCGCCGGATGAGGTCCGCCAGGACCTGAGGGCGCTCCACGTCCTCACCAGCCAGCAACTCCACCAGCCCGGGATAGCCGCCCACCTTGTTGAGGCTGTCGTCCTGATCGAGGGCATCCTTCAGGGTGAGGGAGCTGACCTCCACCTGGGCCTCGATGAGGGTCCGCAGGGCCCTGAACACAGCGCGGTGGGCCGGGTGGACGAAGTCCTCATCCGACAGGCTGAAGACCGCCTCGCTGGCCACATAGCCCGCACCTGGGGCGCAGCAGGTCGCCAGAAAGGCCCGCTCCGCATCGATATCCTCCGGAAGCCGTTCCGGAAGCCAGTCCGCCATGGCCTGCTCCTGCCCTCTAGAGTCCAGGAGGAGTGTAGCCGCCGCCATCCACATCCACAAAGATGGGATTAGTGATGGCGATGGGGTAGATGCCCCGCATGAGCTTGTTCCAGGGCGTCCCGACCTGGTAAGGCCCGGTCTGGGTGCGCGAGACACCCGCTTCCACCACCAGCCAGGCGTCCTTGCCCGCAGGCATGGGCACGGTCAAGGTGGCCTTCCGCAGGCGGGAATCCGTGGCGTCTGTGACAAAGCTCGCCAGGGGCACAGGGAGGGGTGCAGCGCCATTCACGACCACCCGCACCTCGTCCACGGGGAGCCAGTCCGGCGCATAGAGGGAGATGCTGAGGCTGACGCTGGCATTGGTGCCCGTCACCAGGCCGCCAGGCCCGACCCCATTGGCAGTGGCCAACACCAGGGGCCCCGTAGAGGCCACGGCCGCGCCACTCTGCAAGGCGGTCAGCACAGGTGCCAGCTCGGTAAGGACTGGCAGGGTGCCATCCTGGATGAGAGTCGAGGTGCTGGTGCCGATGTTCAGGTACGTTCTGGAGAGACCCACGGGCGTATCGAGGCTGAAGGTCGCGGCCGAAAGGCCAAGCCCCTTGGTGAAGGCTCCGGGCTTCTGCTGCTTGAGCAGAGCGAACCAGTCGTCGCGCAGTGTGCTGTATTCCGCATACCAGGCCGTGGGATCCGCCGGATTGCAACCTTCGGCCCGCAGCAGCTCGATGGCGTCGAAGTCGCCGAGCTTCTTGCCCAGCGCGAGGGGGCCGGTCAGGTTCCACCAGGCATTGGTGCCGGTGCCCAGGGCCACGGTGCGGTCGAAGCCGCGCAACGTGAAGAGCCCCTGGGGACCCCGGGGACGGTGCACGACGGTGTAGCTGCCTTCAGCCTGGGTGATGAAGTCCGCGAGGTTCCAGCCCTTGGAGGGGCGGGCACCACCATTGCGGTCCGTGGTGGGTGTAGGGATGAAGAGGGCCGTGGTGAAGCCGTCCGACAGGCTTGAGCTGCGGGCCCCGATGATGAAGGGATTGTTGCCAATGGGCGCCTTCTGGAGGGCCGTCACGCTGGGAATGTCGATCTCCGCGCGGAACTCCGTGCGCAGGGCCGTGGGATCCGTGAGGAGGTCCACCTCAGTGCGGGCGACGATCTCGACCCCCTCAGAGAGGGCCGAGCTGAGCATCTCGCCGGGGTTGAAGCCGCCAGTGGTGGTCTGGGTGGGGGCGGGCAGGTCGAAGCTGGTCCAGCCTGTGGGCAGGGTGGGCGGGGCCACCAGGAACTCGTGCCAGACATCCGTCTGGCCATCAAAGGCCTTCACGGGCAGGGTATCCAGGTTGGACATCGGACCTCGGGCGGCGTATGCAATGTAATTGCCGGGCGCGAAGTACATGGCGGCCGCGGAGGCCACATAGCCGAAGGCTGTGCCGAAGATCTGGTTGCCCGCCGTGTACTGGTATTGACCCAGATTCCCGGCCGTGAGGTTCACAGGGGCCTTGGCCTTGTAGACGGGACTGTAGGTGCTGGAGAGCCTTCGCATGCGCTGTACGCTGGGGTCGGGGTTGCCCACCCCGAAGAAGGTGATGCGCAGCGGGTTCATGCCCGCATCCTCGAGGGTGCCCAGCTGCCGGGCGTAGAAGCCGTGCACGGTCCGCTTCTTCTTGATCACGTTGCCGGAAGTGTCCAGCACCTCGTCCCGCTCGGGGCTGAGGGGCTCAGCCAGGCGCCAGTTCTGGGTCCTGGAGAGCAGGAGGGGGGTCACGAGGTTGGGCCGGGTGGTGTCCGCCGCATTGGTGCCGAAGTAGAGGGGAGCACTCTGCTGCAGGGCGTTCCGGCTGATGATCCGGTAGCGCTGGGGTGTTCCCACGGGCAGGTAGAGGCCAGTGGCCGTGGCACCAGTAGAGAGATCCATGGGCTCATGCCACTCCACACGCTGGAGCAGCCAGTTGGAAGGGTCCGTGGTCGGATCCGCGGCGGAGCCGGTGTATTGCTCGAAGCGGAACTCCGTCTGCAGGGGGCCACCGCCGGGTACCGCTGTGCCCAGGATGGTGTCCGGTGCCGCAGTACCGAAGGCTGTGAAGGAGAAGTAGCCCACATCCTCATTCCGCAGCGTGCCGCGGGCCTGGGCCATTTCGCTGAAGACCACCGTGGCTTCGGCCGGAAGGGAGCTGGTGATGCTGGAGCCGCCTAGGACGTAGAGTCGGCGGCGATAGATCAGGGAGGCGCCGCTGGGCAGGCTGGCCACAGCGGGGCTGCCTACCACGAGCCGGGCCGGGAAGGTGGGGCGCAGCTCCGTGAGGGCGTGCTGGGGATCCGAGGCCACCAGGAGGGTGTCCACATCCAGGGGCATGATGCCCAGTGAGGAATGGCTGTCCAGTGTATCGCCTGAGGACTCTGCACCCATGAGGCCCACCATGGGGGCCACCACGCTGCTGGTCAGCGGAGCGTTGAAGTCCGAACCCGGGATCTCCACGCCCCAGTTGCTGAGAGGTGTGCCATCAAAGGCCGTCCGGGCTGGGATGTTGAAGCGGAGGCCGCCGCCGTGCTGAGAGAGGTAATCCCCCAGGTTCCGCAGGGGGAGTGTGGTTCCACTGGCGTTGGTGAGCGTGGTCTCGAGCGTGAAGAAATTTTCGTTGTTGCCCTGGGAGATGCTGTGGACGACGGTCACGCCACTGACCCGGCCCTGGGTGTCCCGGGCCACGCCCAGTTTGCCCTTGGGGTCCAGCAGGTAGCCCGTCATGGCCAGGACCACGGCCCCACCGGTCTCACCGCCCGCGGAGGTAGGGGAATAGTGATCAAAGACTAGGGGCAGCTCTGGATCCTGGTTGGCCACGGGGCCCAGGCGCTCGACCATGTCTGTGGGCATGGAAACACGGTGGTAGCTCTGGTCCAGGGAGATGCTGCCCACGTCCAGGATGGCGCCACCCGAGGCGGCACCGAACTGGCCCTCCCGGTTGCCGAAGACCGCCCCGTCCACTGCCAGCGCGGCCGCGTCATTGCCAATGTAAAAATCGCCGGTCCCGGCCGTGGCCTTCAGGCCCACGACCCGGTCCCCACCCACCGCTGGAATTTCCTCCACCGCCACCGCAGGGCGACTGAGCCCCGTGGCCCTGAAGCAGCCCGTGCCGCCGGCCACCAGGAGAAGGGCCAGGGGAGCCAGGATCCGCGCAGAGTCCTGGAGCTTGCTCCGGAAGGGGGCGGGAGAGGGGCTGTTGCTCATGTTCATCAAGAGGTCTCGTCTGGGGAAGTCTGAATTTTGGCGGAGGTCCATGGGTCCAAGCGGCCGGAAGGTCTATGCTAACTCACGATGTCGATCTCCGCCTTCCTTCATCGCTGCAGGCAGCGTCCGTGGCCCCTGATCCTGGTCCCGGCACTGGCCCTCTTCGGTGATCTGCTCTGGACCCTGGTAAGGTTCCCCGCCATGCACCATCAGCAGATCTATCCCGCAGATCAGCTGCCCGTAGTGGGGGGGCCTGTCCTCGTGCTGGGCGCTGGTGTCTATGGGGACGGAGAGCCCACCTCCATCCTGGAAGGCCGGCTCCGCACCGCCCTGGACCTCTATCGCGCCAGAAAAATCCGCTGGATCCTGGTCTCCGGCGACAACCGGCACCCCACCTACAACGAACCCCAGGCCATGCGCCGCTGGCTGGTGAAGCAGGGGGTGCCCCCCACCTTCATCGTGAGCGACTATGCCGGGCTGCGCACCTGGGACAGCCTGCGCCGGGCCCAGGCCGTGTTCGGGCAGCACCAGGTGGTGATCGTGACGTCTGACTTCCACCTTCCGCGGGCCCTCTACCTGGCGGACCAGATGGGTCTCCGGGCTTGGGGAGTGCCAGCCCGCACCGACGACCGCCCCTGGCCCGCCCGCCTCCGGATCTGGACCCGGGAGTACGTCGCCCGGCACCTGGCCCTCTGGGATGCCTGGTTCCCACCAGACGCTCGGCTTGGTCCTAGGGAGCCCACCCCCGATGATTGGGCCCCTGCCCCATGAAAAGAGCCGGCGACCTCCTCATCCTGGCCGCTCGGCGACTGCCCCAGGGTCGCTATGGCGGCAGTCTGGCTGGCCTGGGGTCCGTAGCCCTGGGCCTGGCCGCCGTGGAAGGCCTGCTGGCGGACCCCGCCCTGCCCCGCCCCGGCAGCCTGCTCTGGGGCCTGGCCCGCAGCCACACGCAAGGCATGAACCCCGCTCGGACCTTGGCCCTGAAGGGGGGGCTCGCCCTGGGCACCCCCGCCTTCACCATCAACATGGCCTGCGGGTCCAGCCTCCAGGCCCTCATCCTGGGCGCTGAGCGGCTTGCCCTGGGCTCGGAACCGGTGCTGGTCGGGGGCAGCGAAGCCATGTCCGACACACCCCACCTGCTACCAGGCCTGCGCTGGGGCTTCCGCATGGGCCATCGCCAGGTTCCCGACGTCATGCATCAGGACGGCCTCCTCTGCCCAGTCACGGGGCTGCTCATGGGCGAGACCATCGAGCAGCTGATCGCCAAGCGGGGCATCACCCGCCTGGAGGCCGATGCCTGGGCCCTGGAGAGCCACCGCCGCGCGGCCAAGGGGGACTTCCGCGCGGAATTGCTAGACCATCCCCTGCTCGACCACGACGAGAGCACCCGGCCTGATCAGACCCTGGCAGCCCTGGCCAAGCTGCCGCCGGTGTTCAGGCCGGATGGCCAGATCACCGCGGGCAATGCCTCCGCCATTTCCGATGGGGCCACGGCCCTGCTCCTGGCCCGCCGGGAGCAGGTCGGTGAGGCCCAGCCCCTCGCCCGCATCCTCAGCTGGTCTGAAGTGGGCATCGACCCCTTGGACATGGGCGAGGCCCCGGTGCCGGCGGTGCGGCGCCTCCTGGACCAGCAGGGCCTGACCGTGGCCGACATCGATCTCTGGGAGCTGAACGAGGCCTTCTCTGCCCAGCTGCTGGTCTGCCAGCGCCAGCTCGACATCCCCTCCGAGCGCCTCAACGTAGCCGGGGGCGGTGTGGCCCTGGGCCATCCCATCGGGGCCAGCGGAGCCCGCATCGTCTGCACACTGGTCCACCAACTCCGCCAGCGGGGGGGCGGCCTGGGCGTGGCGACGCTGGGCATCGGCGGGGGCCTGGGTCTGGCGTTGCTCGTCGAAACCGAGGGCTGATGTTGTCCCGGGGTTCCGCGCCCACTCGTGGCAAAGCCAAGAGAGGGCTTAAACAGACGTTTCGCTGAGCAGCGCCCGCAGGGCCCGGTAGTCGGTCTTGCCGGTGCCCAGGGTCGGGATCTGGTTGATCTGGCGCACCACGCGGATGTTGTGCAGGGAGGACAGCCCCGCCGCCCGGATCACGGCATTGGCGTCGTCGCGGAGGATGCCGGCCACGGAGAACAGGATCAGGTCGGGGTTCAGCTCTTCGGCGGAGGATTCCACCGCCAGCAGGGGCTCCAGTTCCTCCTCGCCCTGGTAGCGGCGGGAGAGGGCCTCCTCGATGGCGGGCAGCGAGACCATCTCTCCACCCAGCTTTACAAACCGCTTGAGGCGGCCCGTGAAGACCAGTACGCCCTCCTCGGTGCGGACCAGATCGCCGGTGCGGTACCAGGAGGCACCTTCAAAGGTCTCGAAGGGGGACTCCACATCCTGGTTGAGGTAACCCGAAAAAATGCTTGGCCCCTTCACTAGGAGCATGCCCGGCTCCCCGGGCTCGGCGCGGCGACCAGAGTCCAGGTCCACGATGACCCAGTCCACCGTGGCCAGGGGTCGGCCGATGGTGCCCGTGCGGGGAGCGTCCTCGCGGTTGACGGACACCACGGGGGAGCATTCGGTGATGCCGTAGCCCTCGAGCACCTTGGTCCGGGGCCAGCGCCGAGCCAGGGTGGCGTAGATGTGTTCAGGGCACTTCTCGGCCCCGGAAACCACAACGCGCAGGGACTCCAGGTGCCGGTCCTCGGCCACCCGGAGGATACCCCCCAGGAAGGTGGGCGTACCCACCAGCAGGGTGGCGTGATAGGCCTCGATGAGGCGGGCCAGCATGCGGCCCTCGGTAGGGTTCGGGTGGTAGACCACGCGCAGACCCGCCAGCAGGGGCAGGATGGTGGTGGTGGTGAGGCCAAAGGCATGGAAGGGGGGCAGGCAGCCCATGACCCGCTCGTCTTCGCGGAATTGCAGGGCCTCAGTCGAATCCCGGATATTCGCCAGGATGTTGCCCTGGCTGAGGGGCACGGCCTTGGGGTGGCTCTCGCTGCCACTGGTGAAGAGCACCGCTGCACAGGCCGGGGGCTGGGCCGTCAGAAGGGAGGTCCAGTTGAACCGGGCCTGGAAGGCCGCGACCAACTTGGTCACCAGATGGATCTTCTTTCCGGCCTCATCCAGCAGGAAGAGCCGCGGCTTCACTGCCGAGAGATCCACTCCCTGGGCATCCAGGCGGTTGATGAGGGTGGACACGCTGACGACCTGCTTCACCTGCAGCAGGTCCAGGCCAAAGGCCATGCTGCGGGAGCCCGCAGTCCAGTTCACCAGCACCGGTGTCTTGCCTGCAAAGAGCAAGGCCAGGTAGAGGATGCTCGCCCCCCCGGAGGCGGGCAGCATGAGACCCACGTGAGTGCCTTCCAGGGATTCAAAGATGGGTTTGAGCACGAGGATGGACGTGAGCACGTCGGCGTAGGTCTTCACCCCCCCCAGCTGGTCCGCCAGCACCACGCGCTTTGGGTCACGCCGGGCCTGCTTGAGGAAGACCTCCGTGATCGTGTCGCCCTCGGGCACCACGATGGGCAGGTTCGTGCGGGAGTGGAACCAGGCCGCCGGTACGGCCTTGAGCTCGCCCTGGCGCAGGGACACGGCGGCGCCCGTGGCGGCCAGGAGCAGGTCGCTCACGGTCTGCAGGGAAGCGGGGTCGCTGCAGGGATAGCCGTAGGCCCGTTGGATCCAGAGCTCCAGTTCCCGGTGGCCCAGGGCATCCAGACCCAGATCCCCCACCAGGGTCTCGGTGTCTTCAACCTCCAGACGGCCGGTGACCTCCACCAGATGCCGCCGCACCGCGTCCCGCACGGGGCCGGGAACAGACCGGGGATTCCCCTCGATGCGTGGACGGGGAGGCTCGGGGAGGGTCCGGGGCCGGTGGTCCTTCCAGACCAGGTAGGGCACGAACGTGCGGGGAGTGGCCTCGCGGTTCAGACGAGCTTCCAGGGCCTCATTCAGCTCGGTGCGGTGCTTCGGATCGGGCAGCCCCTCCAGCTCCTCCAACACCAGATGCACGTCCCGGCGGGGCATGAAGAAGATGCCGTTGGCCCAGAGGTAACCGAAACTCTTCAGCAGTTCCAGGCCCAACCGGGGTCGCCAGCCTCGGGCCGAGCTGAAACGGCTGCCCCAGAGGCCCTGGAGGCGCACCACCACGACCCGGGTGCCCGGAGCTTGCCGGAGGATGGAGGCCACGATGCTGTTGTCCCTGAGGTCCTCCTGTTTCTGGCGGGCCAGGCGGCCACCGGGGAAGAGCAGCAGGTTTCGCCCGGCGCGAAGCTGGCCGCTGAGACCCTGAAGTTCCGCCTCCAAGGCCTCGCGGCAGTGGGAGCCGAACTCCGCCGGGTCCGGCAGGGACCGGGCGCCCAGGAGCCGCGCCAGCCAGCGCAGGGGTGCGGAGGCCGCGTGGTCCCGTCCAGCCACCAGCAGGGGCGCGTAGCGTGGGTGCAGCTCCGCCAGCAGCAGGTAGGGATCCACCAGGGTCGGGTGCCCGGCCAGGAAGAGGATGCCTGGCTTGTGTTCCGCAAGATCCAGCCGGGGCCCCCCGGAGTGGATTCGGTAGCGCAGCCGCAACAGCGGCCGACCCAGCGCTCGGAGCATGGATGCAATCATCGGAATCGGTACCTACCGGAAATGAAGACGGAAGGGCGATTGTACCTGGAACTGGCAGCAGCTCCTAAACCGCTTCACCGGATTCTGCGAAGATAAACCTGGACCCGTTAGGCTCCCATGAGGATTCCATGACCGACGCCCCCCTGATCCGACTCACCGACATCACCAAGGTCTACCAGATGGGCGACATGGAAGTACGCGCCCTGGATGGGGTCTCCATGGAGATCCATCGGGGCGAATACGTCGCCATCATGGGCCCTTCGGGCTCGGGCAAGTCCACCATGATGAACGTCATCGGCTGCCTGGATACGCCCACGGACGGCACCTACGAGCTGAATGGCAAACTCGCCTCGGCCATGACCGATGACAACCTGGCCCAGATCCGCAATGAGGAGATCGGCTTCGTTTTCCAGACCTTCAACCTCCTGGCCCGCACAACCTCCCTGCAGAATGTCGAGCTGCCCCTGATCTACGCAGGCAAGACTCCCGCCGAACGCCACCAGATGGCTCAGCAGGCTCTGGAGAATGTCGGCCTTGGCTCCCGCAGCGACCACATGCCAAACCAGCTTTCCGGCGGCCAGCGCCAGCGTGTGGCCATCGCCCGGGCCTTGGTCAATGATCCCTCCATCCTCCTGGCGGACGAGCCCACCGGCGCCCTCGATACCAAGACCAGCATTGAGATCATGGCCCTCTTCGAAGAGCTCTACCAGAAGGGCAACACCATCATCCTCGTGACCCATGAGGAGGACATCGCCCGCCACGCCCACCGCATCGTGAAGCTGCGCGACGGCAAAGTCATCCACGACGAGCCCAACACCCCCATCACACCTGAAGAGCACCTGGCCAACCTGAGCCTGTGATCTGGGGTCGATCTGAATACCTTACCTCCGGTAGACTCTCAGCATGCAGAAACTCGTCCAGGGCATTCACCACTTCCAGACGCAGATCTTCAGCTCCCACAAGGAGCTGTTCGAGCGGCTCAACCAGGATCAGGCACCCGAGACACTGTTCATCACCTGCTCAGATTCGCGCATCAGTCCGAACCTCATCACCCAGACCGACCCAGGCGAGCTGTTCATCCTGCGCAACGTCGGCAATTTGGTTCCCCCCTATTCCAGCATGGGCGGCATGACCGCCGGCATCGAGTTCGCGGTGGCCAGCCTCCAAGTCAAGGACATCATCGTCTGCGGCCACTCCAACTGCGGGGCCATGAAGTCCCTCATGGAGCCCAGCACCCTGGCTGAGTTGCCCGCCACCAAGGCCTGGCTGGCCCACGCCCGCAAGACCGAGCAGATCATGTGGGAGAGCTACGGCCACCTGCACGGCAACGAGCTGCTCCACGCCACCGTTGAGGAGAACGTCCTGGTCCAGGTGGAACACCTGCGCAGCCATCCCGTCGTGGCCAAAGCCCTGGCCAGCGGCATGCTGCGCCTGCATGCCTGGGTCTACAAAATCGAGACCGGCGAGGTCTTCGCCTTCGACCAGGCCCGGGGCCAGTACACTTCGATCACTGGCACAGCTGGGCTCACGCCCCTGGCTGAAGAACACCGCGCCACGGACCTGTCCATCTAGGTTGCCCCTGGCTTCAGATGGACAGCCGGTCCAGCCGCTCCGGCCGGTCCCGCCAGCCCTCGTCCACCTTCACGAACAGTTCCAGGCGCACGGGGCGCTGCAGCACTTTGCGCAGTTCACGCTGGGCGCTCTGGCGGATGTCCTTGATGCGCTCACCGCCATGGCCCAGGAGGATTTTCCGGTGGCCGTCACGGTCCACGAGGATCTGGGCGGCGATGAAGACGCCCTCCTCACCCAGGTCCTCAGGGTAGTCATCCTGGCCGGACTCCACCCACTGCTCGATGAGGACGGCGATGCCGTGGGGCACCTCCTCGCGGGTCTTGCGGAGCACCTTCTCGCGGATGAACTCCGCCGCCAGGGTGCGCTCGGTCTGGTCCGTGAAGATCTCCTCCTCGTGGAGCCAGCCGGGCTGGGCCGCGTCGCGCTCCAGGATGGACCAGAGGGGATCCAGGTTCTGGCTCATTTTCGCGCTGACAGGGACGATCTCCACGAAGGGCAGCAGATCCTTGTAGGTGGCGATCTTCTCCAGGAGCCGCCCCTTGGAGAGCAGATCCAGTTTGTTCAATAGCAGGTAGGTGGGTCGCTCCAGTTTGCGCAGGCGCTTGGCCAGAGCGTGCTCACCGGTGCCGAGGTAGGCGTCCGCGTCCACCACCCACAGCAGGAGGTCCGCCTCCTCCAGGGCCTGGTCCACGTGCGCCATCATGCGCTCGTTCAGGGCGTGCTTGGGCAGGTGGATGCCCGGTGTATCCAGGAAGGCCAGCTGCACGTCGCCGCGATCCACAACGCCCAGGACGCGGGTCCGGGTGGTCTGGGGCATCTGGCTGGTGGCCGCCAGCTTCTGACCCAGCAGGGCGTTAAGGAGGGTGGACTTGCCGGCGTTGGGGAGACCGATGATGGCGACGGTGGCGTGGCGGCGCTCAGCCACGATGCACGCCCCGCTTGGCTTCGCGGATGAAGGTCAGGAGGTAGGCGACTTCGGGATACTGCCCGCACTCGGCTTCCACCTGGGCCATGGCCTCGTCGCGCAGCAACCCTGCGTGGAAGAGCAGACGGTGGGCCTTCTTCAGGGCCTCCACCACCTCCAGGGCGAAGCCCTTGCGCTGCAGGCCGATGTTGTTGACCCCGTAGCTCTTGGTGTCGCGGGCCCCCACAGTCTTCATGAAGGGCAGCACGTCCTGGGTGGCCACCGTGAAGCCGCCCATGAAGGCGTGGTCGCCCACGCGGCAGAACTGGTGAACGGCGGAGAAAGCGCCGATGTTGCAACCGGTCCCGACTTCCACGTGGCCCGCCAGGGTGGCGCAGTTGGCGAAGATGTTCTTGTTCTGCACGTGGCAGTCATGGGCGATGTGGGAGCCCGTCATGAGGAAGTTGTCGTCGCCCAGGGTGGTGAGCCCGCCACCGCCCTCCGTGCCTCGGTGGAGGGTGCAGCCTTCGCGGATGACATTGCGGTTGCCGATGACCAGCCGGGTCGGGGCGCCCTTGAACTTTAGGTCCTGAGGCCCCATGCCCAGGGTGGCGTGGGGATAGATGTCGTTGTCCTCGCCCAGTTCTGTATGGGGGCCGATGACCAGGTGGCTGCGCAGCAGCGTGCGGGCGCCGATCTTGGCATTGCCTTCGATGACGCAGAAGGGCCCCACGATGACGCCCTCGCCCAGTTGAGCCTCGGGGCTCACGACGCTGCTGGGATGGATCTGTGCACTCATGTTCATTCTCCCTCAGCCAGATCCATCAGCATGGACATGAACTCGGCCTCGGCCACCTTCTGGCCATCCACGAATGCCTCGCCGCGCATCTTGCAGATGCGGGTCTTGAACTGCAGCACCTTCACTTCCATGACCAGTTGGTCGCCGGGCACCACGGGCTTGCGGAACTTCACGTTGTCAATGCCCATGAAGTAGATCACCTTGCGGGCCCGGTCCTCGAACTCACGCATGAGCAGGCAGCCGCCGGTCTGGGCCATGGCCTCCACGATGTAGACACCCGGAAACACGGGCCGGCTCGGGAAGTGGCCCTGGAAGACCTGCTCGTTGAAACTGATATTCTTCATGCCCCGAATCCAGGTCTTGGGCTCGAAGTCGAGGATGCGGTCCACCAGAAGCAGCGGGTAGCGGTGGGGCAGCAGGTCCATGATCCCCTGCAAATCGATGGTGCGCGGTTCCCGTTCAGACATAGAAACTCCAATCTTCTAGCTTAACGCTTCCGGGGCCGTGCCTCCAGCTTTAGCCTTTGGCCACAGTCCGTTCGAAAACCCGGGCCGCGATGAAGAGGTCCAGGAGGGGCCGGTCCAGCGAGCCTTCCCGGGCCTCCTCTTCCAGTATCGAGAGGCTGCGATCCAGGGGCACAGCCCCTTTGTAGGGCCGGTCCCTGGCCGTGAGGGCGTCGAAGACATCGGCGATGGCCATGGCCTTGCTCTGGACGGGAATGGCCGCCGCACTCAGCTGCCGCGGGTAGCCCTGGCCCGTGAGGCGCTCGTGGTGGGCGTAGGCGATCTCGGGGATGCCAGCCAGATCCCGGGTCCAGGGGATGCGCTCCAAGAATCTGAAGGTGTGGGTCACGTGGCTCTCGATCTCCTCGCGCTCGGCATCCGACAGGCTGCCCCTGCGGATGCGCAGGCAGGCCAGGTTCACGGGTTCCACCACACCCCGGCTTTCGCCGCTCCAGTGGGTGAAAGTGAGGGACTCCAGCAGGCCCAGCCCTTCGGCCACCTCCTGGGAAAGCACCGTGGGCTCGTTGCTCTGCCGGACGAGCCCCATGAGCTGCTCGGCCTCTGCCTGACGGTCCCGGATGACCCGGTCCCAGTGGCCAGCCTCGTAGGCTGCCCCGCCCTTCCAGGCCTGGGCCAGCAGGTCCAGGGCTCCTTCCAGCTCCCGCTGGCGCAGCCGCTGCAGGATCAGCTCCATCTGGCTGGGGTCCAGCTTCTTGGCCTTCACCAGCACCTGCTCTCGGACGCCCACCTTGCCGAAGTCGTGCAGCAGGCTGGCGTAGCGCAGCTCCCGCAGCTGCCGGTCCGTGAAGAGCAGGTCACCATAGGTGCCGTTGGGCGTGGCGTTCACGGCCTCGGCGAGGCCCACCGTGAGATCCGCCACCCGGCCTGAGTGGCCGCTGGTCACGGGATCGCGGGACTCGATGGCCATGACGGAAGCCGCCACGAAGCCCTCGAAGAGCTGCTCGATTTCCTCCCGGAGCTGGGCGTTCTTCACGGCCACCGCGGCCTGGCCGGCGAGACTCTTGGCCAGATCCTCGTCTTCAGGGGAGAAGGCGTCACCGCCCTGCCCTTCCTCATCCAGGCGGTTCAAGAGCTGGAGGATCCCCAGCACCTGGCCCTCGGTATCCAGCATAGGCACCACCAGCAGGGAGCGGGTGCGGTAGCCGGCCTGGCGGTCGAAGCTGTCGTTGAACTTATAGGGTGCCGCCGCAGGGATCTCGTAGACATCCGCGATGTTGAGGGTTTCCCGATTGAGAGCCACGTAGCCCGCCAGGGTGCGGCTGGACACGGGCAGCACGATGCGGTGGAAGGGCAGGCTCACCCGGGCGTTCTGCGTGTGGGCAAAGAGCATCTCGCGGCGTTCCCCGTCGCCACTGAGCAGGTAGATAGAGCCAGCCTCGGCCTGCACCAGTTCCCGGGCCTTGGTGAGGATCAAGTCCAGCAGGCGGTCCAGGTTCTGCTCGGAAGCCAGGGCCCGCCCCACCTCATGGAGCCGGTCCATGGACTGCCTGTCCTTGGCCCGCTCGAAGCCCGCCCTCAGCAGGGCCAGGGCCGCCTCAGGACCGGGCCAGGAGCCGCAGGTGGCGAAGACGCCTGAGCCCGAAAGGCCCACTACCACATCAGCGGGAGCCCCGCTGACGAAGACCAGGGATCCACGCATCTCCCCGGCGATGAGGTCCAGGAGGGTGTTACGGTGCTCAGGGGGGATGGCCACGGTGAAGCGCAAGGCGGAAGCAGGCTCCAAGAAGGTGATGACTGGCAAGGCGAAGGTTGCGGTGCCGCCAGCATATCGGAATTCCCCAGCCAAGACGGAATCCTGGCGAGGCAACATCGACCGCCTCGCCTGGGGCGGCAAGGGCCTGGGTCGCACCGAGGAAGGTCGCCTGCTGTTGCTGGAGGCCCCCCTGGCTCTCTTCCCCGGCGAGCTCGTCGAGGCTGAGGTGCAATGGAAGCCCCGCCACGGCGAGGGCCGGGTCACCCGCTGGGTCATGAAGGACCCCCGCCGGGTCGAAGCTGCCTGCCCCGTGGCTGAAGCCTGTGGTGGCTGCGACCTCTGGGAAGCCGGCCGTCACGCACCCGAGTTGAAGCGCCAGATGGTTGCTGACCTGCTGCGGCGTCAGCTGGGCGAGGCGCAGGCCTGGACCTGGCATCCCGCCCCGGACTCCGCCCGTCGCCACCGCATCCAATTGCATTGGAATGGCGCGGCCCTGGGCTACTTCCGCCGGAACAGCCATTCCATGGTGCCGGTGCACGCCTGCCCCGCAGCGGCGGACTCCATCTCGCAAGCCATCCCCCGCCTGCAGGAGGCCCTGCTGGGGCGCATGCTGTCCACCCGCGTTGGCCGCTGGGAGCTGTCCACGGGCAGCCCCGAGGGCACGGTCTGGGCCACGGACGAGCGCGGCCGCACCTGGCTCCTGGAGCCCGATGGCTGGCACCAGAGCACCGAGCCCATCCGGCACCGCCTGGGCGAGGTCACCCTGCTCCACGAGTCCGGCGCCTTCTTCCAGGTGAGCCCCCCCTGGGCCGCCGAGGCCTTTGGCGGCGTGCTGAAGGACTGGGACCTGAAGGGCCAGACCCTCTACGACCTCTATGGCGGTGTGGGCCTCTTTTCCGCCCTGCTGGGTCAGCGCTTTCAGCGGCGGGTGCTCGTGGAGTCCGGCGCCGCGGCCGTGGCCTGGGCCCGGCGCAACCTGGAGGCTGCGGGTCTGCCCTCGGAATGCCTGGTGGCCGATGTGGCCGAGTGGGTCCCCGAGGGCCTGGGCGAGCCTGGCGACGTCATCCTGCTGGACCCGCCCCGGGCCGGCCTGGAGGCCACCCTCTGCGAACGTCTGAACACGGCCCAGGCCAGCACCCTGGTACTGGTGGGCTGCGATGGCGCGGCCTTCTGCCGTGACCTAAAGCGCCTGGGAGAAGCCTGGGAACTGAAGCAGCTGGCGGTGCTGGACCTCTTCCCGCACACCGTCCATGTGGAGTGCGTGGGCCTCCTCAGTCGCCGGACCTGAGCGCGCCTTCCAGGCGCAGGAACTGCTCCTTCCGGGGCAGGCCCCCGGCATAGCCCGTGAGGGAGCCGCTGGCGCCGATGACCCGGTGGCACGGCACCAGAATCGAGATGGGGTTGGCGCCGTTGGCCCGCCCTACGGCCCGCGCCAGGTTGGGATCCCCCAGCTCCGCCGCCAGCTGCCCATAGCTGCGCAGTTCTCCGTAGGGGATGCGCAGGAGCCCAGCCCACACCCGCTGCTCAAAGGAGCTGCCGTGCAGGCGGAAGGGCAGGTCGAAGGCCCGGCGGCGGCCCGCTGCATAGCCATCCAGCTGAAGGGCCAGCCGCCCCAGGATGGCTGCCGGCACCTGTGGCGCCGGCCCCAAGGCCTGCACCTTGGCCAGCAGCGTGGTCCTGAACTCGTGGTCGGGGAAGCCCAGGTAGATCACCGCACCGTCCCCATCGAAGGCCACCAGGACTGGGCCGAGACCGGTCTCCAGGCGCTGCAGTCCAATCATGCGGGTACCCCCTTGAGGCTGGCCCAGAGGTGGAAGGTGGCGAGGCTCCGGTGGGGAGCGAAGGGGGCCATGAGGCGCAGGGTCTCGGGTGCGTCGGGTCGAGTCTCCAGTTGGTACCAGCGCTGTAGGGCCAGGGTCAGCCCGGCATCGCCTACGGGCACCCCATCCCGGTAGCCGAATCCCCGCATGAGCACGTACTGGGCGGTCCAGGGCCCGCAGCCCCGCAGGGCCAGCAAGGCCTGGTTGGTTGCGGTGGCGGTGCGCAGGTCTTCCAGCTTCAGGCGCCCCTGGGCCACGGCGGTGGCAGCGTTGAGCAGGTATTCGGCCTTGCGCCGGGAGAACCGCAGGGCCTGCAGTTGCGTCCCGTCCAGAGCCGCGATGGCCCCCGCATCCGGGTGGGCGAGGAGGCCTCCCGCCGCAGGGCGCCCAGCCAGACGGATCAGATCCCGACGCAGGGCGTAGGCGAAGGCCAGGTTCACCTGCTGGCCCAGGATGGCCCAGACCAGGGCCTCGAAGGGATCCAGGGTGAGCAGCACCCGCAGGCCCTCCCGCCCCCTGGCCAACTCCGGGTGGGCCCCCTCGAAGGCCACAGGATCGCCATGCCAGCCCAGGAGCCGCAGGGCGGCCTCGTGGGCCTGGGCCATCGCACGGGGCCCCGTGGCACCCTCCAACCGCACCCTTACGACCTCCTCGCCAAAGTCCAGGCTCATTACCGAAGGCTGCCCCTCGCAAAGGAAGGCTTTGCGGAGGCCCGGGCCGGCCACCTGTTCCGAGAGGCTCAGGGGATCGCGGCCATGGAAGCGCAGGACGTCCGCCACCCGCAGCCCTGAGGGCAGGGGCAGGCTGAAAGCCTCGGCACCGAGCAGGGTCCGATAGGCGTCGGGGCTCAGACCCGTCTGGCGGCGGAAGGCCTGGAGGAAGGCCGAGGCGCTGGCAAACCCCACCGCGAAGGCGAGGTCCGGAAGATCCGCCGGCCCCGCAACCAACCGGGCGCAGGCGGCGTGGATGCGCACCTTCTGCAGGTGGGCGGCGGGTTGGAGGTGCAGGTGCTCCCGGAACAGGTCCTTGAGCTTGGTGGCCCCCACACCCAGGGCCCTGGCCATGGCGTCCACATCGGGGAAGGCCCGGGGGTCTGCGCCCAGACGCGCCAGGGCGGCTTCCAAGCGGGCCAGATCGGCTTCCTCGCCCTGGTCCTTATGGGCGGAATTCATTCCCAGATGAACGGCAGCCGCGGCTGAGGCGGGGCCTTGGGCAGCACGCCCTCCAGGCGCAGGAGGAACTCCTTCATGTCCAGCCCGCCTGCATAGCCCACCAGGGAACCGTCGGAACCGATCACGCGGTGACAGGGGATGAGAATGGAGATGCTGTTGGCACCATTGGCACGGGCCGCGGCGCGGAGGCACTTCTCGTCGCCCAGGCGCCGGGCCAGCTCCAGGTACGAAATGGCCTGACCGTAGGGGATCTTGGTCAGTTCCTTCCATACCCGCCGCTGGAACTCGGTGCCCTCCACCTGCATGGGAATGTTGAAGTCCCTCAGGTTGCCGGAGAAGTAGGCCTCCAACTGCCGCTTCAGGAAGGGGAGACTCCGGGGCTCGGGCCCCAGCGGCGGCTCGATGGGCGCGCCATGCAGGCGCACCAGCTTCAACAGCCGCCCGTCCTCGGCGAAGGCCGCCCCCAGATCTCCAAAGGGCGTGGCGAGCGGGTGGAAGACGGGAACCATGGGGTTAAGTATGGCAGAATCACTGTTTTTTGTTGGTTGTTGCATGCGTTCAGGGCTTTCGCCAGCCGTGCCCAGATTCCAGCTCCCGCAGAGCTCTGGGCAGGGGGCCCTCCCCGGGCAGGATGACGCGGTGGACCGGAATGAGGAGGACGATGGGGTTGGAGGCGCAGGCCATCACCACCACATCCGGGTCGAGGCCCAGGTCGGTCGCCAGGGTCTCGGGGTCGGTGCTACGGCCGTAGGGAATGGCACGGACGGCTTCCCATATGCGCTGGCTGGTGAAGGGACCCTGGGGATCCAGTGGCACCGTGAAGGTCCGCAGGGTGCCCGCCAAGTAGGCATCCAGCTGGCGATCCAGATAGCGCTTGGCCTCGCGCTGCTCCCGGGGCGGCAGGGGGCTGGTCTGGCGGGGATCATAGGTGTTCTCGAGCACCAGTTCCTGCAAGCGGCCTCGGCCGTCGAAGGCGGCGCGCATCTGCCCCATGGGGGTCTTCAGCTCGTAGTGCCAGAGGACCATGTAGGCATGATGGCAGGGCCGGTAGACTGATTCCATGGCTACTCAACCCTTCCGCCTGTCCATCATCGATTACCTGAACGCCGCCCCCTTGAACCATGGGTTCAAGCATGGTCTGGGCTGGGAGCACTTCCACTTGAAGTTCCACTTCCCCTCGGCCTGCGCGGATCGCCTGCGCAACGGCGAGGTGGATGCCGGCATCGTCAGCTCCATCGAGTATCTGCGGATCCCGGACCTGCGCATCGTGCCGGGGCTTTGCATCGCATCGCCCAAGCGGGTTCGCAGCGTGGTGATCCTTTCCAAGGTGCCCCCGGAGCAGATCACCAGCCTGGCCCTGGATACCTCCAGCCGCACCAGCGTGGTGCTAGCCCAGCTGCTGCTCCGGGAGCGCTATGGCGTGACGCCGGCCGTGACGGACATGGGTCCGGACTTGGGCGCCATGCTCGCGGACCACGACGCGGCCCTCATGATCGGCGATGCGGCCATGCGGGCGCCCAAGCAGGGCCTCTTCGTGCTGGATCTGGCTGAGGAGTGGCACGCCTGGACCGGCCTCCCCTTCGTCTTCGCCCTCTGGCTCATCCGCAAGGACGCCCCGGAACTGCCCCTGCCAGGCGGCGTGGCCCCCTTCTTCCACAAGAGCCTGGAAATCGGGCTGGCCCAACTGCCGGCCATCGTGGAGGAGGCCCGCCGCACCATCGGCTGGACCAAGATCGAACTGCAGGAATACCTCACCGAGAACATCAGCTACACCCTGGGCGAAGCCGAGCGGGAAAGTCTGGCCCTCTTCTTCGAGAAGGCGGTGCGCCACGGCTTCGCTCCCGAGCTGCAGCCCCTGCGCTTCCTCTAGCATCGGTGGGTTCCCAGCTTCCAAGAGCCGGGCTCCTCTGACACTCTGGATGATTCGAAGCATCCCCTATTGAGGTATCCACCCATGTCCGAACTCGCCCCCCTCTTCCAGGCCCACATTGACGAGCGCCAGCGCAGCACGGCCCAGGCCCTGGCGGATACGGCTTTCGAGGCCCTGGTGATCTCCAGTGGTAAGGTCTACACCCACTTCGCCGACGACCAGGACGCCCCCTTCCACCCCACGCCCCACTTCGCCCACTGGTGCCCGGTGGCAGAGCCCCACCACCTGCTGGTGCTGCGCCCGGGCCGCCGTCCCCGCCTGATCCGCTTCGCCCCCGAGGACTTCTGGTACGAGCAGGCCCCCCTCGGGAATCCCTTCTGGGCCTCCGCCTTTGACATCGAGGAGGTGGGCAGCGTGGAGGACATCTGGAAGGCCCTGGGTGCCCTGCCCCGCGCCGCCTACATCGGCAATGAGACCGACCGGGCCGAGGCTGCGGGCCTGGCCCTGAACCCCACCTTGCTCACGGCCCACCTGGACTGGCACCGCACCACCAAGTCCCCCTACGAGGTGGCCTGCATCGAGGAGGCCACGGTCATCGCTGCCCGCGGCCACCAGGCCGCCCGGGAGGCCTTCCTGGCCGGGGGCAGCGAACTGGAGATCCACTACGCCTACATCCAGGCGGCCGGGCTCGTGGACCACGAGATGCCCTACGGCAGCATCGTGGGCCTTAACGAAAAGGGCGCCATCCTCCACTACGAGGGCAAGCGGGCCGACGTGCGGAATGGCCAGGTCCTGCTCATCGACGCCGGCGCCCAGGTGCGGCGCTACGCTGCGGACATCACCCGCACCGTGGCGGCCCCCCATTGCCACCCCACCTTCCAGGCTCTGGTACACGGCATGGAACGGGTGGAACTGGCGCTCTGCGACCAGGTGAAGCCGGGCCTCGCCTACGGCGACCTCCACCACCAAGGCCACCTGCTCATTGCAGGCCTGCTGCAGGCCCAGGGCATCCTCAAGGCCGGACCCGAGGAGGCCCTGGAGAAGGGCCTCAGCCGACCCTTTTTTCCCCACGGCCTCGGCCACCACCTGGGCATCCAGGTCCACGATGTAGCGGGCCGCCAAGGCTCGCCCGACGGCACCCCCGCGCCGCCGCCGCCCCAGCACCCCACCCTGCGCACCACGCGCATCATCGAGGCGGGCCAGGTGTTCACGGTTGAGCCGGGCCTCTACTTCATCCCCATGCTGCTCCGGCCCTTCCGCGAGAACGAACACAAGGGCCTCTTCAACTGGCAGCTCATCGATGAGCTGACGCCCTGCGGCGGCATCCGCATCGAAGACAACCTCCTGGTGACCCCCACCGGCCAGCGGAACCTGACCCGGCCGCAGCTGCCGATGTAAACATAGTTAAAAACGGATCCACCACGAAGACGCGAAGGCACGAAGAAAAGCAGTGAATTTGAACAGTCGTTTTCTAACTCAGCGCGGCTGGCACAGCTTTCCAATCGTTTGCTCCTTCCCCCGCGCTGAGCCCATCGCCGAAACCAACGGAGTCCCCATGTCTTTGCGTCTCAGCCTGGTCTGCCTGACCCTTGCCTCCTGCCTCCTGGGCCAGGGCTCGGAGCGGCTCAGCCTGGAGTCCATCGCCCACCCCACCCTCAAGAAGACCTACGCGGGGATGCCCGGCACGAAGCTGGAGTGGCTGCCGGACGGGGCTTTGCTGCAGACCAAGCGGGAGGGTGAGAAACTCAGCCTGCTGCGCGTAGATCCCAAGACCTGGGAGGCCAAGCCCCTGCTCGACTCGGAGCGCCTCCTGGCAGCCCTGGTGACCGCCGGCGCCCCGGCCGACGCAGCCAAGGCAGCTCTGGGTCGCGGCAGCTTCGCCTGGGACTCCCGCCGCGGCACCTTCCTCCTGGATGTGGCCGGGGATCTCTTCCACGTGGATTTGCTGAGCGCTTCCGCCAAGAAGGTGGCGGGCGGCAAGCCCGACGAGCCCAGCCTCAGCCCCGATGGTACGCAGGTGGCCTTCCTGCGCGGCAACGACCTCTATCGCGTGGAACTCGCCAGCGGCCAGGAAACCCGCCTCACGACGGGCGGCAGCGAGACTGTCTTCAACGGCCGCCTGGACTGGGTCTACCAGGAGGAGGTCTATGGCCGGGGCAGCTTCAAGGCCTTCTGGTGGAGTCCCGACTCCAAGCGCCTCGCCTACCTCAGCCTGGACGAGACCAAAGTCCCGGTCTTCACCCTCATGGACGACCGCGTCCAGCCCCAGCAGCCCCACCGGGCCCGCTATCCCCAGGCCGGGGAGCCCAACCCCATCGCCCGTCTGGGTGTGGTGGACCTGCAGGGCCACAGCTCCTGGATGGAGGATCCCCATGCGGGCCAGGAGACCCTCATCACCCGCGTCACCTGGGATCCGAAGGGCTACCTTACGGCCGTCATGACGGATCGCATCCAGACCTGGATGGAATTCCGCCGCTACGAGGGCACCAGCTCAAAGGTGCTAGTGAAAGAGCTGGGCCAGCCCTGGGTGGACGCTGAGCATCACGGCGCGCCGATCTTCTTCAAGGATGGCGGCTTCCTCTGGGAATCCGAGCAGAGCGGGCACCGCCACATCGAGTGCCATGCGGCCGATGGCAAGCTTCTCAACGCGGTCACGACGGGGACTTGGGAGGTCCGGAAACTGCAGGGTCTGGACGAGGCCCGGGGCCTGGTGTTCTTCGACGCCAGCTTCCGCAGCCCCATCGGCCAGGACTCTTTCAGCATCCACCTGGACGGCTCGGGGCTCACCCGGCTTACTGAGCGGCCGGGAACCCACATGGTCCGCTTCAACGCCACCTACTCGGCCTTCCTGGACACCTGGAGCGATGTCCAGACGCCCCCCCAGCAGAGCCTGCACGATGGCTCCGGCCAGCTGCTGCGGCTCATCGATGCCAACCCAAGCGAGGGCTTGCAGCAGCTCAAGCTGGGCAAGGTCTCCTTCCAGCAGGTGAAGACCCGGGACGGCATCCTCATGGAGTCCATGCTGATCCTCCCTGTGGACTTCAACCCTTCCAGAAAATATCCCGTGTTCCAGGAGATCTACGGCGGCCCCGGCACTCCCGAGGTCCACAATGCCTGGAGCCGCAGCATGATGTGGTTCCAGTTCCTGGCCCAGCAGGGCTACATCGTCTGGGTCTGTGACAACCGCAGCGCCTCGGCCAAGGGACAGGTCAGTGCCGCAGGCATCTACCAGAATCTGGGTGCCCAGGAACTTCAGGATCTGCTCGACAGCCATGCCTGGCTGAAGGCCCAGGGCTGGGCGGACATGGAGCGCCTCTGCCTGGATGGCTGGAGCTACGGCGGCTTCATGACCACCTACGCCCTCACCCACAGCAAGGCCTGGAAGCTGGGCATCGCCGGGGCCCCGGTGGTGGACTGGAGCCTCTACGACAGCATCTACACCGAGCGCTACATGGGCCTGCCCTCGGTCAACAAGGCGGGCTACGCGTCAAGCTCCGTGCTGAATGCGGCCAAGGACTTCTCGGGGAAGCTGCTGCTCCTGCATGGCACCCTGGACGACAACGTGCACCCCCAGAACAGCGTCATGCTCATCAACGCCCTGCAGAAGGCGGGCCACTCACCGCAGATCGTGCTGCTGCCCGGCTCGGACCACAGCCCCCGCGCAGCCCAGCACAACTGGGCCCGCTTCCAGGCCATGTGGGAGTTCATCTCGAAGAACCTCTGAGGATTGTGTCGCACCAGGCCGATCAGCCTGGAATCACCTGCTCTGGTTTCGCAGGCAACATGCGGTCGTAGATCCAGAGCAGCACCGCCGTGAGAACACCCACGCCGATGATGGTCCAAAGCATGCCCGTGGGCTTGTGGCGCACCTCACCGAAGTGATGCATCAGCTTCCCGCCAAACCAGCCGCCGATCAGTGAACCAAGGCCGATCGGCAGGAACGCGAATCCCATGTAGGTGCCCTGCTGCCCAGGAGGTGCCAGGCGCGAGATGTATTCGTAATACCGCGGAGACTGCACGATCTCGCCCAGCGCGACGCAGACGAGCGTGATGATCACACCGGTCACGCTCGGCATGAAGATCAGCACGATCCAGGCCAGTGAGGACATCAACGTTCCCAGGGTGACTGCCTTCACCGAAGCGATCTTCTGCGTGGCCAGGTTGAGCAGAACCGTCAGTGAGATCACCACCAGCGGACCGGTCATCAACAACAACTCTGTGTCCGCCTTCGGATCAATGTACTTCGCCACATAAAGGGGCAAGGTGATGAACTCCTGCCAATACACCACCCAGTACCCGGTGAAGATCACCAGGAACAGCATGAACTTGGGATTCGAGAGCACCGTGAGGAAATTCTTGCCAGTCTCCACCAGCGAAGGCGGCGGCACATCGCCCTCCTTGCGGGGTTCCTTGAACATCAGCACCACGGCGAAGAACATCAGGAAGACGCTGACAGCAGCCACCCGGAAGACATTCTCGACGCTCATGTGCCGGTGGACATAGGAAGCCACGAAGGGCCCGGCGGCTCCGCCGATGTTCACCAGGGTGTAGTAGATCGAATAGCCGATCGAGCGGACGTTCTCCTTGGAGGCCCGCGCCGTGGTCCCGACCACGGCCGGTTTCACCAGCGCGATGCCCAGGGCTGGAAGCATCAGCAGGAACGTCACCAACGCCCCGAGCGGCACCATGCCGCGGATCGGGAGCATCCAGGTGGAGCCCAGCGAGCCTAGCAGGAAGTATGAGCAACTGAGGATCAGGTAGGCCAGGGAGAGGGCACGCCGGAATCCGAGCCGATCCGCAATCGCCCCTCCGAAGGCTGCCAAAAACCACACCAAGCCGCCGAACAACCCGGCAAGGCTGCTGGCGTCCTGGGTCGGGAACCCGAGAGATTCGTTAAGGTAGCGCGCCAGCGAGGCGAACGCCGCATAGTACGAGAGGCGCTCGAACAACTCGCTGATGTTGGCTACCCAGAAGGGGCGCTCAAAACCCTCGCGGATGTCGCGCAAACGCTGGGCTGCACTCAAGGTACCTCCGGGGGAAGCTGAACCTTCGATCTTCCCGGGGAACGGGAACCAGGGTCAACCTGGAATACCGGTCACCCCCGAATTCCCCTGGCTACTTGGCGGCCTTGCTGAATTCCACCAGGGCCTTGAGCATGTCGCCCACGGACATAATGCCCACCAGATCGCCCTTGGCATCCACCACACAGAGGCCGTAGAGCTTGTGGTCCAGGATCACCTGGGCCGCATGGCCCAGTTCCATTTCGGGCGTGACGGTCTGGGGCTTGTCATTCATGACGTCCTTGACCGCCGTCTTGGAGAGCAGGTAGTGGACTTCCCACGTGTCCAGGGACGTGGCCTTGCCTGGTGTGTAGTCCTTGATCATGCGTTCAGTGATGAGGCCGACGAAGCGGCCCTTGCTCATCACCGGCAGGCGCCGGATGCCCTTCTCCTTCATGAGGTGGATGGCCTCAATGATGGAAGCGTCCTGCTCGATGGTGGTGGGGTTCTTGGTCATCCACTGTGCGACGGTGCTCATCGTGCTCTCCTCACAAGACGGAATGGCGCGGCCATTGGCGAGTCACCCATCAGCTTTATCCCTGGAAAAGATTCTAGCGGTTTCTGGAGCCTGAACCCGAGAGGAATTGTTCTGGCCTCTCCAGAGTCACTCAGCGCCCAGGCAGAGTCAGGGTGCTCAGTGGGAACTGCCGGGCGCAACCAGGGCTGGATTCGACTCCCAGTCCCAAAACAACACGGGACCCAGGGAGGCAATCCCATGGGTCCCGCTGTGTCTTGATTCGACCTATCAGGCTGGTTCAGCTCAGAAGGCGACCATGAGGGAGGCCACGACACTGTCGCCGCCCTGTGCGCCAGTCTGCCCGGCACGAGGGACCAGGAAGTTCTTGCTGCGCATGATGTAGTCAATCTTCAACTTGCCCAGGGAGTACTTGGAGGGCACGAACACGTAGTTGTAGCCCACGGTGGTCTCCGTGTACTTGGGGCTGTAGTCCACGGCAGCACCGTTCACCAGGAGCGGGGTATTGACAGCGCTCTGGGTGTAGGGGTTGTAGGCGGTGTACCAGTTGTTCCCGGAGTTGTAGTTCAGCATGTCGTAACGGGCAGTGATCCAGTGCTTGCCCATCTTGTAGGCGCCAGAGACCACGTAGCCCGTGAACTTCTGGTCGAGGTGCTCGCGACCAGGAGCCGCAGCAGCGGCGAAGAGGCTGGGGAAGCGGCGACCCAGGGTCCCCGTCACATATTCCGCATCCGCATGCCACTTGGCGTCGTCATAGGCGTAGTAGAGACCTTCGAGAGTGGTCTTGTCCTTGTTGTCCTTGATCTGGGTGGCACTGGGGGCGCCGATGGTCCAGCTCGCGGGCACCGTGGCCGCCAGCATGGTGGAGTCCTTAAGGTTGGTCTCGCCCTCGCGATAGTAGGCGCCGAACTTGTGGGCGCTGCCGTAGGCACCCTCGAAGCGCACCGTCCAATCCTTCTGGGCATTGGCATCCACGGCCGTCTTGCCAGCACTGCCGTCATCCGTGGTGCCGTTGGAGATAGCGAGGTTGAGCTTGCCCTGGAAGCCCTTGGCATCACCGTAGGCGTAGCTGAACCATACCCCGCGGTCGCGCTTGTCGCCGAAGACGCGGTTGAGCTGGTTGCGGTCGAAGAACAGGATATCCTTGGCCGCCACGATGGTGGCTTCGTAGGTGGTGGGCATTTTGAACTGGCCGGCCTTCACATTGAAGCCCTTGCCCAGATCCCAGGTGATGACGGCATCGTGTAGGACGTTGTTGCCGACCGTGGAGGTCGAGTTGTTGGGATCGAACATCACGTAGACCAGGAGCTCGTCCGTGACCTTGCCGTTGAGGTAGATCTCGGAGCGCTTGATGGTGAAACCATTCTCGGCGAAGCGGCCAGAGCTGAGGCCTTCGTAGTAGGTGGCGGTGCCACCGGGCTTGGCAGCCGAGTCGAGGCGGATGTTGTTGTTCATCATCTGGGTATCCCAGAATTCGACGAGGGCGTTGACCTTGATGTCCTGGGCCTGTGCGAAACCGGCTGCAAGCAGCGCGGCGATGCCGGCGAGGCGAGAGATCTTCATGAGAGTGCTCCTTTGAGGGAGGGTTGGGGGGCGGAATTCAGTTGAGCCTCCAGTTGTCAGGAACTGCCTGGACACCAGGCACAGGGGGCCTCAATCGGTTAAACCTAAACGGGGGCTGAAACCTCGTCTATACAATTCCAACATAGGTTCCCAGCCTTGTGATGCGCGACACAAGACCCCTTGCATCACGATGTGAATTTCTGGAAACAAACATGTTGCGTCCCAACTTCCGAGATCATCACACACCCGACTTAAACCTTGCCGCATGTCGCCACAGCTGAATTCAGCTAGCTGAAAACAGGCTTTAAAAAATACAGTGGAGAGAACCTCCACCCCACACCAGGATTCCCATGCCCGATCCCGCCCAGCGCACCCTCCTCCTCCGGCACGCCACCTGCGTGGCCACCCTGGACGGGGCCGGACGGGAGCTGCACGAAGCTTCCATCCTCCTGCGGGGCAATCGTGTGGAGGCCCTCGGTCCGGCCACAGAAATGCCTGACAGCGCCGATGAGGTCATCGACGCACGCGGCCATCTGGTGGTGCCGGGGCTTGTGAATACCCACCACCACATGTACCAGTCCCTCACCCGCGCGGTGCCTGGCGTCCAGGACGCCGAGCTCTTTACTTGGTTGCGGGGGCTCTACCCTATCTGGGCCCGGCTCACTCCCGAGATGATCCGCGTCTCCACCCAGGTGGCCATGGCGGAGCTGCTGCTCTCCGGCTGCACCACCACCAGCGACCACCTGTACCTGTTTCCCAATGGCAGCCGTCTGGATGACAGCGTCGACGGGGCCCGCCTGGGGGGCATGCGCTTCACGGCCACCCGCGGCGCCATGAGCGTGGGCCAGAGCGCCGGGGGCCTGCCCCCAGACTCGGTGGTGGAAGCCGAAGGCGCCATCCTCGCGGACATGGACCGGCTGGTGTCCCGCTATCACGACGCCGCCCCCGGCTCCATGCTCCAGATCGCCCTGGCCCCCTGCTCCCCATTCTCCGTGAGTCGGGATCTCATGCGGGAGGCCGCCCTCCTGGCGCGGCAGCGGGGCGTGCGCCTGCACACTCATCTGGCCGAGAACGACCACGACGTGGCCTACTCCCGGGCGAAGTTCGGCTGCACCCCCGCCGAATACGCCGAAGAGCTGGGCTGGGTGGGACCGGACGTCTGGCATGCCCACTGTGTGAAGCTGGACGGCCCCGGCATGGCCCGCTTTGCAGCCACTGGCACCGGCGTGGCCCACTGCCCCTGTTCCAACATGCGCCTAGCATCAGGCATCGCCCCCGTGCGAAAAATGCTGGACGCGGGTGTGCCCGTGGGGCTGGGCGTGGATGGCAGTGCCAGCAACGACGCGGCCCACATGGTGGGGGAGGCCCGCATGGCCATGCTCCTCCAGCGGGTGGGCATCGCCGCAGAGCCCTATGGCTGCGACCGGGGGCCCGGGGCCATGACCGCGCGGGATGCCCTTCGCCTGGCCACCCGGGGCGGGGCCCAAGTCCTGGGCCGCACGGACATCGGCCACCTGGCCCCGGGCATGTGCGCTGACCTGGCCCTCTTCGATCTCTCGGCCCTGGGCTATGCCGGGGGCGCCGTCCACGATCCCGTAGGCGCCCTCCTGCTCTGCGCCCCGGCCCTGGCGGCCTACACCATCGTGGACGGGTTAGTGCGGGTGCGGGAAGGTCGCCTGGTCTCCTTCGACCTGGAGCCCGTACTACGTCGGCACAACGAACTGGCCACCCAGCTCCTAAGGGGCTGAGCTAATACCGGATCTTGTCAACCTTGGCCTCCCAGGCCTTGAAGACGGTCAGTGCCTCGTCCCGCAGGAGCTGAGTCAGGGGCAGGCTCCGCTCCCCCAGGGGCAGGGCCACCTCGCGGTAGAGCCAGGCATCGTCGAACTGGATGGCTGCGGCGTCGGCCTGGCCGTTGGCGTACCAGATGCGGTCCAGGCGGGCCCAGTAGATGGCGGACAGGCACATGGGGCAGGGCTCGCAGCTGGTGTAGATCTCACAGCCCCGCAGCTCGAAGGTGCCCAAACGGGCGCAGGCTTCCCGGATGGCCGTGACCTCGGCGTGGGCCGTGGGATCGTGGCTGGAGGTGACGCGGTTCCAGCCCTCGGCCATGACCTGGCCGTCCTTCACCACCACCGCTCCGAAGGGTCCCCCTTCCCCGGCCTCCATGTGGCTACGGGACAGCTCGATGGCACGACGCATGAAAGCGCTGGGATCCAGATCCGGGTTCATGGGAAATCCTTGGTGGGTACGGGCGCGGGCCCGTCGAGTCGGCACCCCGCCGCAGGCGCAGGGACTTCCCTGCCGTCGTTCGCGGAGGTGGACAGCAAGGCCACCCCGGCGATGGGATTCTAGCCAGAGTGGCTGCCAAACCCAAACCGGATGTAAAAATCAGGATCATCCGTTTCCTATTCAGTCAATTAACCTTATTCGATATCTATCCTGGAGATCTTTTATGGCCGAACCACATGAAAATTTTTGACTTATCTGAATAAAAAATTATAATCGGTGCCGTTCCATCATTCCCTTTCTTTCCCATCACCGCGCCACCGGAGTCCCCACCCTGAGCCAGTTTTTTCTGGTTCGTGATCGGGGTCTCCAAGCCCAGGCCCCCGAACCCAGGCACCATGAGTCTGGGACGGCCCTGGACGCAGTCCCGCCAGGATGTCCCTCCCCCTGCCGCTTCAACCGGGAAAGCATGATGCAAACCCCCAGCTCCAATACGCCCAGACTCGCCATCAGGGGAATCCGCAAGGTTTATCCCGCCATCGTGGCCAACGATGGTATCGACCTCACGGTCATGCCCGGCGAGATCCACGCCGTGCTGGGCGAAAACGGGGCCGGCAAGTCCACCCTCATGAAGGTGATCTACGGCGTCATCCGCCCCGACGAAGGCGAACTCATCTGGGAGGGCCAATCCGTGACCATCCCCAATCCCGCTCAGGCGCGGGAGCTGGGCATCGGCATGGTATTCCAGCACTTCTCGCTCTTCGAAACCCTCTCCGTGGTGCAGAACGTGGCCCTGGCCATCCCCGGCGAGTTCGACCTGGCGGCCCTCTCCCTGCGCATCGAGGAGGTCTCCCAGCGCTATGGCCTGCCTGTGGATCCCCGGCGCATGGTGCATGCCCTCTCCGTCGGCGAGCGCCAGCGGGTCGAGATCATCCGCTGCCTGCTGCAGAACCCCCGGCTTCTCATCCTGGACGAGCCCACCTCGGTGCTGACCCCCCAGGCCGTCCGCAAGCTCTTCGAGACCCTGCGCCAGTTGGCCTCCGAGGGCGTGAGCATCCTCTACATCAGCCACAAGCTCGACGAGATCCAGGAGCTCTGCCACACCGCCACGGTGCTGCGGAATGGCAAGGTCACGGGCAGCTGCACGCCCTCTCAGGAATCCCCCAAGACCATGGCCCGCATGATGATCGGCGAGGATCTGCCTGCCTATAGCCACGGCGAGACCGGCCACGAGGGTGAGGTGCGCCTGCGCATCGTGAACCTCTGCCAGCCCACGGAGGATCCCTTCGGCACCACCCTCAAAAACATCAACCTGGAAGTCCGCAGCGGCGAGATCGTGGGCATCGCCGGGGTCTCCGGCAATGGCCAGCAGGAGCTGCTCAAGGCCATCTCCGGCGAGGAACCCCTGGCCGATAACCGGGTCATCGAGATGTGCGGAATCCAGGTGGGCCACCTGAATCCGGGCAAGCGTCGGGCCCTGGGCATGTGCTTCGTGCCCGAGGAACGCCTGGGCCGAGGCGCCGTGCCGCGCCTCACCCTAACGGAGAACATCCTGCTCACGGCCTACCGCAAGGGCATGCTGCTGGGCGGACTGATCCGCTTCGGTGTCGCCAAGCGTTTTGCCGAGGACTGCATCAAGCGCTTCGATGTCCGCTGCGGCGGCGCCAACTCTGAGGCCAAGTCCCTTTCCGGCGGCAACCTCCAGAAGTTCATCGTGGGCCGCGAGATCATGCAGGATCCCAAGGTCCTGGTCTTGGCCCAGCCCACCTGGGGCGTGGATGTGGGGGCCTCCTCCTTCATCCGCCAATCCCTGCTGGACCTGCGAGAATCCGGCACTGCGGTACTGGTGATCTCCGAGGAACTGGAAGAGCTCTTTGAGATCTGTGACCGCCTGGTGGTCATCGCCAAGGGCACTCTGTCCCCGAGCAAGGCCACCACCGAAACCGGCGTCGAAGAGATCGGCATCTGGATGAGCGGCATGTGGCCGGATGCCGAAAAGTCTGGAGAGGCGCCCCATGTGGCTTAAATTCGAGCAGAGGCCCGAGCCCTCCAAGACCATGAGCTATGTCTCGCCGATCCTGGCGGTGGCTCTGATGTTCCTCAGTGGCCTGCTGCTCTTCGTGGTACTGGGCAAGAGCCCTGTGGAGGGCTTCAAGGTCTTCTTCCTGAATCCCCTCAAGGACTCCTACGGCATCGCCGAGCTCTTCCTCAAGGCCACGCCCCTCATGCTCTGCGCCGTGGGCCTCTCCGTGGGCTTCAAAGCCAACGTCTGGAACATTGGTGCCGAGGGCCAGCTGCTCATCGGGGCCCTGGTGGGCGGCGGCATCGCCCTCCACTTTGAGCACACCAGCAGCGCCATCCTGCTTCCCGCCATGATGGTGGCCGGGGCACTGGGCGGCATGGCCTGGGCAGCCATCCCCGCATTCCTTAGAACCCGCTTCAATGCCAACGAGATTCTCACCAGCCTCATGCTGGTCTACGTGGCCGAGTTGGTGGTTTCCTGGCTGGTCCATGGCCCCTGGATGGACCCGGACGGCTTCAACTTCCCCCAGACCAAGCTCCTGAGCCCCGAGGCCACCCTGCCCATCCTGCTCACGGGCACCCGAGTGAACGCCGCCCTGCTTCTGGCCATCGGCGCCCTGCTGGTGGGCTGGATCTTCATGAACAAGAGCTTCATGGGCTATCAGATGAAGGTGGCGGGCCAGGCCGAGCATGCGGGCCGGTACGCGGGCTTCTCCGCCAAGCGCTCTGTTTGGATCGGCATGCTGGCTGGCGGCGCCATGGCGGGCATCGCTGGCATCGCCGAGGTCTCAGGCCCCGTCGGCCAGATCACCGAGCACATCAGCCCCGGCTATGGCTTTGCCGCCATGATCGTGGCCTTCGTGGGCCGCCTGAATCCCATCGGCATCTTCTTCTCCAGCCTGCTCATGGCCCTGCTCTACATGGGCGGCGAGCAGGCCCAGCAGTACCTGGCCCTGCCCTCCTCCATCTCGAAGGTGTTCCAGGGGATGCTGCTGTTCTTCCTGCTGGGCTCAGATGTCTTCATCAATTTCCGCCCCCGGTTCATCCGGCGCAGGAAGTAGGGGCCGGCCATGGGACTGACCTTCATCAGCTCGATCATCTTCGCCACCGTGGTGGCCGGAACCCCCCTGATCATCGTCGCGCTCGGCGAACTGGTAACGGAGAAGTCCGGCGTCCTCAACCTGGGCGCCGAGGGCATCATGTCCGTGGGTGCCGTGGTGGCCTTCGCCGTGACGCACCACTCGGGCAGCCCCATGCTGGGCATCCTCGCGGGAATGACCGCAGGCATGCTCATGTCCCTGCTCTTCGGCATCTCGGCCCTGACCCTCATGGCCAATCAGGTGGCCTCGGGCCTAGCCCTCTCCATCTTCGGCGTGGGCCTCTCGGCCTTCATCGGCAAGCCCTATGAGTCCATCGCCCTGGCCAGCGTGAATCCCGTCCGCATCCCGTTGCTCTCAAAAATCCCCGTGCTGGGACCCGCCCTCTTTGAGCAGCAGGGCCTGGTCTACTTTTCCTGGTTCCTCATTCTGGCTGTGGCCTGGTTCCTCTACCGCAGCAAGGCGGGCCTCATCCTGCGGGCTGTGGGCGAGTCCCCGGTCTCCGCGCACTCCATCGGCTACGGCGTGGTGAAGATCCGCTACCAGGCCGTGCTCTTCGGGGGCGCCATGGCCGGCATTGGCGGCGCCTTCCTTTCTGTGTTCTATACCCCGATGTGGGTGGAGGGCATGGTGGCGGGCCGGGGTTGGATCGCCCTCTCGCTGGTGGTCTTCGCCACCTGGAGGCCCGGCCGGGTCATGATTGGCGCCTACCTCTTCGGCGGCTGCATGATCACTCAGATGTTCGTACAGGGATCTGGCGCCAAGATCAGTATTCCAGCACAGTTCCTTTCCTCTCTACCCTATGTGGCTACCATCTTGGTGCTGGTCCTAATCTCCCGGAATCGCAGTACCATCCGGCTCAACTCACCCGCCTCCCTCGGCCAGCCCTTCCTGCCCGACGCCTGACTCCCAGCTCTCCCCCCCGCCTCAAGGCGGATCCCTTTTCACCACCATGGAGGTACCAAGAATGAACCACCGGAAGTTTGTCCTCACCACCCTGGGTGGAGCGGCACTGCTCGCCTCCACTTTCCTATCCGCCGCGGAGCCCACCAAGGTCGGCTTCGTCTACGTCAGCCCTGTGGGTGACGCGGGCTGGACCTTCCAGCACGACCAGGGCCGCAAGCAGATGGAAGNCGCCCTCAAGGGCGCGGTGACCACCAAGTTCATCGAGAACGTCCCCGAGGGCGCCGATGCGGAGCGCATCATCCGCCAGCTGGCCCAGGACGGCAACAAGATCATCTTCACCACCTCCTTCGGCTACATGAACCCGACGCTCAAGGTCGCCAGCTCCTTCCCCAACGTCACCTTCTTCCACGCCACGGGCTACAAGCAGGGCAAGAACGTGGGCATCTACAACGCCCGCTTCTACGAAGGCCGCTACCTGAACGGCATCATCGCCGGCAAGATGACCAAGACCAACATCGCGGGTTACGTCGCCGCTTTCCCCATCCCCGAAGTGATGCAGGGCATCAACGCCTTCACGCGCGGCATGAAGAGCGTCAATCCCAAGGCCGAAGTGCGCGTCATCTGGGTGAACTCATGGTTCGATCCCGGTAAGGAGCGCGAGGCTGCCATGACGCTCATCTCCCAGGGCGCCGACATGATCACCCACCACACGGATTCCACCGCCGTGGTCCAGGCCGCCGAGGAGAAGCACAAGGAAAAGGGCACCTGGTCCTTCTCCTACCACTCCGACATGTCCAAGTACGGCCCCACCGCCCAGCTCAGCGGCACGACCCACATCTGGGGCGACTTCTACACCAAGACCGTCAAGGAAGTCCTGGACGGCAAGTGGAAGGCCACCAATGTCTGGGGCGGCTTCAAGGACGGCATGATCAAGCTCGCGCCCATCAATGCTGCGGTGCCCGCCGATGTGAAGGCCTACGTCACGAAGCTCCAGGCCGATATCGCCACTGGCAAGGCCCACCCGTTCGCTGGGCCCGTCATCGATCAGGACGGCAAGGAGCGTGTGGCCAAGGGTAAGAACATGTCAGACGCTGAACTGGGTGCCATGGATTACTATGTGCAGGGCGTTGCATCCACCCTTCCCAAGAAGTAGCTGGAATCAGGCATCGGGGGGGCTCCGGCCCCCCCGAGCCCCAACGAAGTGCACGTGTGAAAGGCGCCGAGGATGACCACGCTTCAGATCAACGGCCGGGAACTCGTCACCTCGCAGGACATGAACCTCCTGGACTACCTGCGCGATGAACTGAACCTCACCTCCGTTAAGAACGGCTGCTCCGAAGGCGCCTGTGGCGCCTGCATGGTACTGGTGGATGGCAAACCCGCGCGGGCCTGCCTCTTCAGCACGGCCAAGCTGGAAGGCAAGCGGGTCGTGACCCTGGAGGGCCTCTCCGAACGGGAGAAGGAGGTCTATGCCTGGTCCTTCGCCAATGCGGGCGCCGTGCAGTGTGGCTTCTGCATCCCGGGTATGGTCATCAGCACCAAGGGCCTCCTGGACGCCAACCCGGATCCTGGGCCCGAAGACATCACCAAGGCTCTGGCCCAGAACATGTGTCGCTGCACAGGCTATGTGAAGATCGAGAAGGCCGTGCTGGACTCGGCCCGGATGTTGCGCGACGAACTTCCGGTCCCCACCAGCTCGAATATGCCCCTGGCCGTGGGCTCCCGGATCTGCCGCACGGACGTGCGGGACAAGGTACTGGGCACGGGCATTTATGTGGACGACATGAAGCGTCCCGGCATGCTGCACGGGGCCGTGCTGCGTGCGCCCAAGGCCCGAGTGAAGGTGCTGGGCATCGACACCTCGGAGGCCTCGGCCATGCCCGGCGTGAAGCGCATCCTCACCGCCGCGGACGTGCCCGGTGAGCGCCACCAGGGCCACATCATCCACGACTGGCCGGCCATGATCGCCCTCGGCGAGGAGACCCGCTACGTGGGCGATGCCATCGCCCTCGTCGCTGCCGAAACCCGGGCCCAGGCAAAGGCCGCCGTCGCCAAGATCCACCTGGAATACGAGGTCCTCCCCCCTCTGGTGGACCCCCGCCTGGCCCTGGCGGACGACGCACCCCAACTCCACCCCAAGGGCAACCTGCTGGCCAGGACAGTTCTGAAGCGCGGCGATGTGGACCAGGCCTTTGCAGAGGCAGTCCATCTCATCCACCACACCTTCAACACGCCCGAAACCGAGCACGCTTTCATGGAGCCCGAAAGCGCCCTGGCAGTGCCCGAAGCCGATGGGACATTGACTGTCTACACTGGCACACAAAGCATCTATGACGACCACAAGGGCATCACCGGCGTCCTGGGCGTTGCCGCAGATCAAGTCAAGGTGGTCAGCGCCTATGTGGGCGGGGGCTTTGGTGGCAAGGAGGACCTCATCGTCCAGCACCACGCGGCGCTTCTGGCCCGGGCCACCGGCGTACCTGTGAAGGTGACCCTGAGCCGGCAGGAGAGCCTCCGGGTCCACCCCAAGCGCCATGCCTTCGAAATGGAATACACGGTGGCCGCGGACGCCGCCGGAAACATCACCGCCGTGCGGGCCCGCCTTCTGGAGGACACCGGCGCCTACGCCTCCCTGGGCGGCCCTGTGCTGCAACGGGCCTGCACCCACGCCGCCGGTCCCTATAAGATCGCCAACGTGGACATCCTGGGCACGGCGGTCTATACCAACAACCCGCCGGGGGGCGCCTTCCGGGGCTTTGGCGTCACCCAGTCCTGCTTCGCCATGGAATCCTGCCTCAACCTGCTGGCCAAGGAAGTGGGCCTCAGTCCCTGGCAGATCCGCTTCCAGAACGCCGTGGAGCCAGGCGACGTGCTGCCCAACGGCCAGTTCGCCGACCCAGGAACTGCCCTCAAGGAGACCCTGCTGGCTGTGAAGGATCTCTGCACGGCCCGCCCCGACGCCGGTGTGGCCTGCGCCCTGAAGAACGCGGGCATCGGCGTGGGCCTTTCGGACGTCGGCAGGGTGCGCATCCGTGTGAAGGGCGGCAAGGCGATCATCTACACCAGCGCCGCCTGCATCGGCCAGGGCCTGGCCTCGGTGCTCCTGCAGTTCGTGGCCAATGCCTCGGGCCTCTCCTGGGGCCAGCTCGAGGTGGCCATGCCCGACACCTCCACCTCGCCCAACGGCGGTACCACCACGGCCTCACGCCAGACTGTGTTCAACGGAGAGGCCGCGCGGTTGGCTGCCCTGGACCTGAAGATGGATCTGGCCTCCGCCAGCCTGGAGGACTTGGAAGGTCGCGAATACTACCGCGAATACTCCGGCATCACTGATCCGATGGGCTCCGACAAGCCGAACCCCGTGAGCCACGTGGCCTACTCCTACGCCACCCAGGTGGTGCTCCTGGACGCCAACGGGCGCCTGGAGCGCGTGGTGGCCGCCCATGACGTGGGCAAGGCCATCAACCCCACGCAGGTGGAGGCGCAGATCGAAGGTGGGGTCGTGATGGCCCTGGGTTATGCCCTGACCGAGGACTTTCCGCTCAAAGAGGGCGAGCCCATGGTGAAATACGGCACCCTGGGCCTCTTCAAGGCCGCCCAGGTGCCCCCCATCGAATCCATCATCATCGAGAAGAACCTCGACCCCCTGGCCTTCGGCGCCAAGGGCATCGGGGAGATCGTCGCCATCCCCACAGCCCCAGCCGCCGCCGGCGCCTACTTCATGCGCGATGGGGTCTTCCGCACAAGCCTTCCCTTGTCGGGCACGCCCTACTCCCGGAAGAAGGCATGAGCCTTGACATCCTCCAGATCCTCGCAACGGAGCCGAGGCAGTTCGTCCTCTGCACCGTGGTGCAGGTGAAGGGCTCGGCCCCGCGCCACGCAGGTTCCAAGATGCTCCTGGGCCGTGAGGGCCGGGTCTTTGGTTCCGTGGGCGGCGGACGGGGCGAAGCCATGGTCCTCAAGGCCGCGGCGGAGTTGCTGGGTGGCCGCCAACCGACCCTGCTTGATATCGACATGCAGGGCATGGAGGTCGAAGGCAACGCCATGGTCTGCGGGGGCAACAGCCGCATCCTCGTAGAACCTCTGATCAACAAGGCCCCCTACCAGAAGGCACTGACCCTGCTGCGCCAAGGCCTCCCTGCCCTGCTGGTCAAGGATCCGGTCACNGGCGAGACCGCCCTCATGGACGGCCAAGGCCAGTGGCTCGAGGGCCACATCGTCGCTGCAGATCCTGAACTGGCGCGACAGGCCTTGCAGAGCGGGCACCCGGTCCTGGCGGAGTCCGGTCGGATTCTCTACGATCCCCTGCTGCCCCGGGAGAAGCTGCTGATCCTCGGCGCCGGCCACGTGGGCCAGGCCCTGGCGGCCCTGGCTCCCGGCCTGGGCTTTCAGGTCAGCGTGGGTGATGATCGGCCCCCCTTTTTGGCCCCGGGGCGCTTCCCCGGCGGCGTGGTCGCCCTGGGTGGCAGCTACACAGAGATTGTGGCGAAGTTCCCCTTCGACGCCTCCACCTACGTGGTGATCGTCACCAAAGGGCACCTCACGGATCTGGAGTGCGTCCGCGCTGTGCTGCCCCGTCCCTGGCGCTATGCGGGTTTCATGGGCAGCCGCCGCAAGACCCGCCTGGTGCTGGAACAGGTGGCCCAGGAGGGCTTCGATTCGGCCAAGGTGGAGGCCCTACGCGGTCCCATCGGCCTGGAACTGGGCGCCGAGACCCCCGAGGAACTGGCCGTGGCCATCGCCGGTGAACTCATCGCCGCCCGGCGGAAGTCCCCCCTCCTCGAGGCCACCCATGGCGCCCGGAAGGCCCTCCGCCAGGCCCCCTGAGCCCCTGTCTTGAACTTCGCCGAAGCCCTCCTGCCCCTGCTGCCCACCGCTGGCAGCCTCGTGGCCTTCGTGGGCGCCGGGGGCAAGACCCGCGCCCTGTTCAGCCTGGGCGAAGCCCTCACAGCCCTGGGCGGCCCCGTGCTGCTCAGCTGCACCACCCACCTGCTGGATCCGCGCCTGGAGGCAGGGCGCCCCCCCCTGACGCTACTCCTGAGGCCAGATCTGGAAGGCCCCGAGAGTGCTCTGCCCCTGCCAGCCGCCCAGCCGGGCCTCAGCCTCCTCATGGCCCGAGTCGAACCGCCCGAAAAGCTGAAGGGCATCCATCCCTCTTGGCTGCCCGCCTTGAGAACTGCTTGGCCCCGCATCCTCGTGGAGGCGGACGGCTCCAAGCGCCTGCCCCTGAAGGCGCCCGCAGACCATGAGCCCGTGCTACCCCCACAACCCGACCTAGTGGTGGGAGTGCTGGGGCTGGATGGCCTTGGCCGCCCCCTGGACGACCGCAGCGTCCATCGGCCCGAGGTGTTCTCCCGGCTCACGGGCTGTGCCCCAGGAGAACCCATCCGCTGGGAGCACTTGGCGGCCCTGGTGGGACATCCTCTGGGTCTGTTCAAAGGCGCACCGGGGTGCCGGGTCCTGCTCCTCAACAAGGTGGACCGCGCCCCTTTCCTGCCCACGCGAGAGCAGTTGGCTGCCCTGCCCGCAGACTGGATCCTGCTGGGTGCCCTGGAGGGCCCGGAGCGAGGTATGGTCATGGTGAAGGGAAGACGTCCATGAGCATGATCGCGGGCAATCTGGTGGTGGTGCGGGGGGCCGGGGACCTGGCCACAGGCACCATCCTGCGCCTGGTGCGCTGCGGCTTCCGGGTCATCGCCCTCGAAGTCGAAGCCCCCACGTCCATTCGCCGCACCGTGAGCTTCTCGGAGGCCATGTATGACGGCAGCGCCACTGTGGAGGGTGTCACGGCCCTGCGCTGCGACGCGCTGCCCGAGGCCTGGTGCCCTGGCGATCCTGTAAGTATCCTCCTGGATCCCGAAGGCCGCTGCCTGGAGCATCTGCACCCCCTGGCCCTGGTGGACGCCATTCTTGCCAAGCGGAACCTGGGCACCCACCTGGTCATGGCCCCCCTGGTCATCGCCCTGGGGCCGGGTTTCGAGGCGGGCCGCGATGCCCATGCCGTGATCGAGACCAACCGCGGGCACGACCTGGGACGGGTGCTCCTGAGCGGCAGCGCCGAGCCCAACACCGGCGTGCCCGGTCTCATCGGAGGACAGGGCCAGGAACGGGTTCTTCACGCCCCCACCGCAGGCCCCGTGGAAGCCCTCTGCCGCATCAGCGACTCTGTGCAGGCCGGGGATCCCATTCTTGCCATCCGGGGCCAGGTGTTGCGCTCCGCCATTGATGGCGTGGTGCGGGGCCTGATCCGGCCTGGCTTCGAGGCCCGCCAGGGCCTCAAGGTAGCCGACGTGGATCCCCGCGGGCGCCGAGAACACTGCTTCAGCGTCTCCGACAAGGCCAACGCCATCGCCGGAGGCGTCCTGGAGGCCATCCTCAGGCTGGGCGGGCGATGATCTACCTGGACAATGCCGCCACCAGTCACCCCAAGGCCCCCGGTGTGGCGGCGGCCGTAGCCGCCTGCATCGAGCAGGGCACCTGCAGTCCGGGCCGAGGCAGCCACCCGCTGGCCCAGGCCGCCAGCCGCCTGCTCTTCGAGACGCGGGAAGCCTGCACCAACCTGCTGGGCCGTAGCGGCTCGGAACGCCTCATCTTCACCAAGAACGCGACGGAGGCCCTCAACCTGGTGATCCTGGGTGCCGTGCCGCCCGGAGGTCTGGTGGCCGTCAGCTCCCTGGAGCACAACGCAGTCATGCGGCCCCTCCGCCATCTGGAGGCCACCGCGGGCCTGCGCCTGTTGGTAATTCCCTTCGACGGCTGCGGCAATCCCGATCCCTCCATGCTGCGCTGGGTGCTGGACCGGCGTCCGGACCTCATGGTGCTCACGGCCGCCAGCAACGTCACCGGCGGTCTCCCGCCCCTGGCCGAGATCGGGCTGGGCTGCGAACGCCAGGGCATCCCGCTTTGCGTGGATGCCAGCCAGGTGGTAGGGCACCGTCCCCTGCCCCCCGTGGGGCAGTATCTCTGCTTCTCAGGCCACAAGGGTCTGCTGGGCCCCACGGGCACCGGAGGCCTGCATCTGGCCGAGGACGCGCACCTCCGACCCCTGATATTCGGCGGCACCGGCAGCGCTTCGGACAGTGAGGTGCAACCGGACATCCTGCCGGACCGCTTTGAGGCGGGGACGCCCAACCTGCCCGGCCTGGCGGGCCTGCGGGTGGCCCTGCGCTTCCTCGCGGCCACGGGCATCCAGGCGGTGCAGGCCCGAGAGGC
>TBL_comb47_HYPODRAFT_10000463_pt1 | contig 54094 bp, 47 predicted proteins | sample TroBogypolimnion_40_FD_10682 | JGI IMG/M metagenome (IMG submission 10682)
CAAAAAATAAGTTATTTTTTCCGCTTTGTGATTCCCGGCTTCTGAAGTCTGACCCTCCGGTCCAGTTCATTTTTCACATCTTCATACATCAGGTAGAACTGTTCTGAATCACCCAGGTAATTTGAAAGGTTTAAACGGAATCGTTTGCCGGTCATGTGATACTTTGAAAACAGCTCATTATAGTAGAATACCGACATCTCCTGTTCATTTGCTCCCTTCTTTTTTACTTCCTGCAGTGCAGCTTCCATCACATGAATATCGGCAAGTATCTGAACCATCTGGCTGCGGGAAATAATTGAATCTGCAGGAATATCGTACTGAACAACGACAGCTTTGTGCCTGCCGCAGGAAGTGATGGCCTGGAGAAGAATAACGAAGAAGAAACAGGTGATGACACTATTTCTTTCTTTCCTCATACGTTTTGTTGAGTGCATTTAATACGTCTTTCGTAATATCCAGCGTATCGTTGGCAACCAGGATCTCTCCGGCAGACTTCAATCCCATGATGTAATCGTACTTGTAAGTCTTGTTATAGCGCCTGAGAAAATTCGTAACTGTATCAAGAAGCGTCAGGTTCATTTTCATCTCCTTGTCAGCTACCTGCTGCGTGTACCGGTCTTTTTTGTCTACCAGTGCCTGCTGCTTCTGCATAAGTTTTTCATAGACTACTTTGGCTTTATCTTCGGAGATGGCATTGGCTGCAACCTGTTTCTGAAAATCTGCTGCCTCTTTTTCAAATGCAGCCTGTTCACCAAGAATCTCATTCTGCATGCGTTTTCCGGTTGCCTCGAGATCACCTCGTAAAATCTTGATGAACTCATATTTTGAATTCAGCGAGTCGATATTTACAAAAACAACCGAGGTGGATTTTGTTCCGGCCTTTTGAAATGCAATAGGAATAGGCTTTTCCGGTTTTTTGGAAGTCAGGAAGAGCACATAAAGCACGATTAGTCCTAAAAGCAGTACCAACTCAACAAATGTGGGAGTTGAAAAAAAAGGTCTCTTCGTTGACAGTGCTTTTTCTTCCGGATGAAATGTATGTAATTCTTCACTTGCCTGAACATCTTCAGGTCTTTCCAAGTTTTCATCTTGCATGGTCTGGATTTTTAATTACCTAATTCTGACATGAACTTGATCCTCATCAACCGGATCTCTTCTTCTGTAAATTCATTCTCGCCTAAACTTTTCAGCGCATCATCAATGGAGTCTGATTCGGCTTCGCGAAAGTATTCAAATATTTCTTCCTGGTGGTAAGGATCCACAAATTCGTCTATATAATACTGGATGTCAATCTTCGTGCCTGATCCGACGATGCTTTCAATTTCAGTAAGCAATTCCGAAAGGCTGATATTCTTTGCGTAGGCAATATCTTCGAGTGCAATTTTTCGGTCGATGTTCTGGATGACATAAACTTTCAGCCCCGATTTATTAACGACAGATTTAACAACCATATCCATCGGCCGGATGATCTCGTTCTCCTCGACATATTCCTTGATCAGGTCCAGGAACGGTTTACCATATTTCAATGCTTTTCCGGAACCTACGCCGGTAATCTGTTTCAGTTCTTCAACATTCACCGGGTATTGAATGGCCATATCTTCCAATGACGGATCCTGGAAGATCACGAATGGAGGAAGTTTTTCCTTGCGTGAAATTTCCTTTCTGAGATCCTTTAACAGGGCGAACAAGGTCTTGTCGGCTGTACTGGATTTTGACCCCATGGCGGCGAAGAATTCATCTTCCTCGATATTCTCGAAGTCATGGTCATCGACCAGCATGAATGAAAACGGTTTCTTCAGGAATTTTGTTCCTTCAGGACTGACTTTCAGCAGGCCATAGTTGTCAATATCTTTTAGCAACAGGCGTTCGATCAGTGTTTGTCTGACCACAGCATTCCAGAACTTCTCATCCTTTTCACCACCCGCACCAAAAACCGCAAGCTTATTATGCTTGTACGATTTGATTGTTGCCGTATTCTTTCCCAGGATTATATTGATGATGTGTTTCTGCTTGAACTGCTGTTTGACAGCAATCACGCAATCCAGCACGATCTTCACATATTGCTTTCCTTCGAATCGTTTCTTGGGATGAAGGCAGTTATCACAATTCTGGCAATTATCTTCTTTTGAAATTTCCCCGAAATAGTGGAGCAGTTGTTTCCTGCGGCAGACTGAAGATTCGGTGTAGGCAACAGTTTCGAGTAACAGCTGGTTGGCAATTTCCTGCTCAGCCACGGGTTTCCCTTTCATGAATTTCTCCAGTTTCTGGATATCATCATAGCTGTAAAACGCGATGCAGTTTCCTTCACCGTCATCCCGGCCGGCGCGACCGGTTTCCTGGTAATACCCTTCGAGGCTTTTGGGAATGTCGTGATGGATCACATAACGCACATCCGGCTTGTCGATTCCCATTCCAAACGCAATGGTGGCAACGATGACATCCACTTCTTCCATCAGGAACCGGTCCTGGTTCTGCCTGCGGGTGGAAGCGTCAAGTCCGGCATGGTAAGGGAGCGCTTTGATGCCGTTGACCACCAGCGAATCCGCCAGCTCTTCAACTTTCTTCCTGCTCAGGCAATAGACAATCCCTGATTTTCCCTGGTTGGTCTTGATGAACTTGATGATATCCTTGACGACATTTTTGGTCTTTGGCCTGACTTCATAATAAAGATTGGGCCGGTTGAAAGATGCTTTAAAAAGTGATGCATCCATCATTCCCAAATTTTTCTGGATATCCTGCTGGACTTTGGGTGTTGCAGTCGCTGTGAGCGCAATTACAGGAACTTTCTGTCCGATGGCATCGATGATCGGGCGCAACCTGCGGTATTCAGGGCGAAAGTCGTGTCCCCATTCTGAAATACAGTGTGCTTCATCGATAGCATAAAATGAAATCCTGATGGATTTCAGAAAATCGATATTTTCATCCTTTGTGATTGTCTCCGGGGCAACGTACAGCAACTTTGTCTTGCCGCTTACAATATCTTTCTTGACCTGGGCAATCTCCTGCTTGTTCAGCGAGGAATTCATGAAATGTGCAACATTTGTCTCGGTTCCGAAGCTACGTATGGAATCGACCTGGTTCTTCATCAATGCAATGAGCGGGGAAATGATTATCGCGGTGCCTTCCATAATCAGTGCAGGAAGTTGATAGCATAAAGACTTGCCACCTCCTGTGGGCATGATAACGAAGGTATCATTACCTGCCAGAACATTACTTATAATTGCTTCCTGTGATCCTTTGAAACTGTCAAATCCAAAGATTTTTTTTAGTAATTCGTGAAGATGAAATTCGTCCTTCTTAGCCGTCATTTGATAACTCTTGTTTATTTTCGTATTTTTACGCAGTCAATCCTTATTTTTCCAAGCAGTTGTAGCCCCTAATACAAATATACTACATAATGAATATTTTAAAACAATTAATTTTACAAAAAATTGTGTATTGAAAGAATACGAGGAACTTAAAAGGATTGCTATATGCGTTATTCAGGAAGAAGTTGAGGCGATTTCTTCCCTGAAACTGGCCATAGATGACGATTTCATTCAATGTGTCGGGAAAATTTTCCACTCCCGCGGGCGGGTTGTGATTACTGGCATTGGGAAAAGCGCGCATGTCGGAGCTAAAATTGTAGCCACATTAAATTCAACCGGGACTCCTGCTATATTCATGCATGCTGCGGATGCAATTCACGGTGACCTGGGGACGATCCAAAAGGAAGATATCACTCTCTGCATCTCAAAGAGCGGGGAAACGCCGGAAATCAAAGTTTTGGTACCCTTGCTTAAACTCCATGGCAGTTTGCTGATTGCCATGGTTGGAAACAGGAATTCCTACCTGGCTAAACAGGCGGATTACATCCTTGATACGACTGTTGTAAAAGAGGCCTGCAGCAATAACCTTGCCCCGACAACAAGCACAACCATGCAGATGGTCATGGGCGATGCCCTCGCGGTTTGTCTTCTTGAACAAAGGGGATTTACACAATCTGATTTTGCCAGGCTTCATCCGGGTGGTGCCCTGGGCAAACAACTTTACCTGAAGGTTGCCGATCTTTATCCCACGAACCAGGTTCCAAAGGTTCAGAAAACAGATACATTGCAGAACGTCATTTACGAAATCTCCTCCAAACGACTTGGTGCAACGGCTGTTATGAATGGGGAATCGCTTGTTGGCATCATTACAGACGGTGACCTTCGCAGGATGCTCGAAAAAGGCACCGATATCCGGCAATTCACAGCCGGTGATATCATGAGCCGGAATCCACGAACGATTGAGCCTGCAACCCTTGTGGTAAAAGCGCTTGCTGTTATGCAGCAAAACAATATCACGCAGCTGCTTGTGACTGAAAACGATAAGTACCTGGGGGTCGTGCACCTCCATGATATTCTTCGCGAAGGAATAATCTGAATCTACATTTTTCAAAATGAAGGCATTTGGAATGACCATCCTGGTCATGTTACTTGTTTGTCTCGCGTATACAATGCCTGCGCAGGTAACAAAAATCATGGGGTCCATCACGGATGCCATAACCAAAGCCCCGCTCCCGTTTGTCAACATCATCATAAAAGGAACCATGGTCGGAACACTGACCGATTTCAACGGGAAATATGCCATTGAAACAAAAGTTACCGGCGATTCCATTAGGGTCTCCATGATGGGTTATCAGTCCCAAACAAAAAAGATCTCCAGCTACCAGTTTCAGACCATCGATTTCGAACTCCTTCAGGAAGACCTTGATCTGCCTGAAGTGATTATCCGGTACAAAGGAAATCCTGCAGAAGTCATCCTGAAAAAAATCATTGCAAACAAGCCTAAAAACAGGCTGCAATCTTTCGATTCGTACCAGAATAAAGCCTATACAAAGATCGAGATCGATGCCAACAACATTTCGGAAAAGCTGAAGAAAACGAAACTCATGAAACCCTTCGGGTTCATCTTCTCGTATATGGATACTTCGACAGTCAATGGCAAGGCCTACCTCCCGGTGTTCATCACCGAAACGATGTCGGATATCTACTTCCGGAAATCCCCGCGGGCAAAAAAGGAAATCATAACGGCTACCCGCTCTTCGGGATTTGAGGATCTCGACTTTTCCCAGTTTCTCGGAACCTTCTCACAGGAGATTGACATTTACAGCAACTACGTTCTTCTCTTTCAGAAAAACTTCATCAGCCCGATTGCTGATTTCAGCCTCGATTATTACAAATACTACCTGGTCGACAGCCTCTTCATCGGGAACACCTGGTGTCACGAGATCATGTTCAAACCCCGCCACAAACAGGAACTTGCATTTACAGGGAGGTTCTGGGTTGCGGATACTTCCTTTGCCATCCGGAAGATCGAGTTGCGGATCGCCGGAGATGCCAATGTCAATTTTATCAACGACCTTCTCATGCAGCAGGAATTTGAATGGACCAGCGGCCTGTTCTGGATGCTGACAAGGGATTACGTTGTCGCCGACTTCAACATCCTGACGAAAACACCAAAGGCGCTGGGTTTTTTCGGACACAGGACCTCGATCTACAGTGATTACAACTTTAACCCGCCGGAAAACAAAAAAATCTATTCGTTGCCTGCTAATATTATGGTGGAGCCGGATGCATCCGGAAAAGATGAAAGCTTCTGGCAGGAAAAACGGCCGGAAAAACTTTCAACCCGGGAGAAGAATGTCTACAGGATGACTGACACCGTGAAAAGTGTGCCGATATTCCGGACATACAACGACCTGCTCTATGCACTTTTTACCGGGTATGTCAAGTGGGGAAAATTTGAAGTGGGTCCTTACTTCAGAATTTACAGCTTCAACGGAGTAGAAGGAAGCCGGTTCCGGCTCGGCGCCAGGACCAGCAACTCCTTCAGCAGAAAGATCCAGCTGGAGGGATTCCTTGCCTATGGAACAAAAGATATGACATTCAAATACGGGGGAGATCTCATCTGGCTTTTTAACAAGAACCCGCGAAGAGGAATTTATATTTCCTACAAATATGATGTTGAACAGCTGGGAGCAAATTACCGGGCGATCACAAGCGATAATATTCTGGCATCCATTTTTCACCGGGGTCCGAACAATAAACTCACCATGACCCGGAATTACCACATCGCTTATGAACATGAGTGGTTCAGCGGGCTGATCAACATCTTCAGCTTTAACCACCGGGAGATCTTTCCGCTTGGTGCCACGACCTTTATCATCTATCCCGACGGGACCCGGGTACCCGATTCCATGCGCTCCATTTACACAACTGAAGCGAGGATCGATCTCCGGCTATCCTTCAGGGAACGGTATGTAAGCGGCCAGTTTCACAGGATCTCCATCAGTTCTGTGTATCCGATCATTCACATCAGCTACTGCTATGGCTTTCCGGATGTCTTCAAAAGTGATTTCGAGTATTCAAAACTCGATCTCAGCATCAAGCAGTGGTTTAATTTCGCAACGATTGGCTGGTCAAAATACATCATCGAGGCCGGAAAAGTGTGGGGTACATTACCTTATCCACTGCTGAAGATTCAGGATGGCAACCAGACATTTTTCTTTGATGAATATTCCTCCAACCTGATGAACTACTATGAATTCCTGAGCAATGAATACATCTCCGTTTATTATACGCATCATTTTGAAGGATTGCTGTTTAATAAAATCCCTCTGTTAAGGAAACTCAAATGGAGAGAAGTGGCCTATTTGCAGGGAGTTTATGGAAACCTTACAGGAAAGAGTGCCACCTATTCGCAGTTTCCGGATCAATTGCGGGGCTTTAACAAAGAGATCTACTGGGAAACCGGGGCAGGAATAGAGAACATTTTTAAATTTTTCCGTATTGATTGCATCTGGCGGCTTTCTCACCTGCATGACAAAGAGAATCCGGATGTTTCAAAGTTCGGGATTTTTGCCTCTGCAAACTTTTCGTTCTGATATCCCGTTTAATTTATAATTTTGAAAAGGAATTGCTCAGGATGACCTGAACCTTTCCATTTCACCGCAAGATGTTTTCTTCTATAACTATTTTACCAGCACATGATTCTTCGTACCGAAAAGATCATTAAAAAATATCGCAAGCGGACCGTTGTGAATGAAGTATCGATCGAGGTCCGGAAAGGTGAGATCGTTGGTTTGTTAGGACCAAACGGAGCCGGAAAAACAACTTCGTTCTATATCATGGTAGGCCTCATTAAACCACTTTCTGGAGATGTCTATCTCGATGACGTCAATATCACGAAAGAGCCGATGTACCGGAGAGCGCAGCGTGGCATCGGGTATCTTGCCCAGGAGGCTTCAATCTTCCGCAAACTAAGTGTGGAGGACAACATCAAAGCCATTCTTGAATTTACAAAACTTACAAAGACACAACAAAAAGAGCGCCTCGAAAACCTGCTTGATGAATTCGGTTTGCAGCACGTCAGGAAAAGCCCGGGAATTACATTATCGGGAGGAGAAAGAAGGAGAACTGAAATAGCGCGCTGCCTTGCCGTGGATCCCAAATTTATTTTACTGGATGAACCTTTTGCAGGAATTGATCCCATCGCCGTGGAAGACATTCAGAATATCGTTAAAAGACTCAAGGAAAAAAACATCGGTGTCCTGATCACCGATCATAACGTACATGAAACACTGAGTATCACCGACAGGGCCTATCTCCTGTTTGAAGGATCGATCCTGAAATCCGGCACATCGAAAGAGCTGGCCGATGATCCGTATGTCCGGAAAGTTTACCTGGGACAAAATTTTGAGCTGAGGTAGTCCTCTTTTCTGAATAAATCACTTCTGTCAGACCGGTTTCCGGTAACGCTTTAACCTATTTCCTTTTGAAACCCCATCGACAGGAGCAAATAAGCCAGTATTATCAGGGGAATTGCATTAAACGAAAACAATGTCATCAGGATTAATGCAGTTCCCAGGAACAGGTATCGCACCTTGTTCTCAGAAAAGCTAACCGTTTTGAATTTCATTGAAAAGAGACGGAAATCGGAGACCAGCAGGTATGAGAAGAACACCACCAGTATTGTCAATATCCTGACATTGGAAAAGAATTCCACGAAGAAGTCCAGCTTGATGACTGTGAAGATGTATGGCTGAAGCGCCAGGATCAAAGGAATTGATGCAAAAAAGATGGCATTGGCCGGTGTCGGAAGTCCGGTGAAGTTAACCTCCTGCTTCGGGTCAATGTTGAATTTTGCAAGCCGGAATGCAGAACATACCGGGATGAGTAAAGCAACGTATGGGATGATGTGCATCCGTTCAAGAAAGTTTGATCCGGACAATTCGGGATTTGATAAGATCCGAAACATGATGATCCCTGGAGCCACACCAAATGATACCAGGTCGGCGAGCGAATCAAGTTGTTTTCCGAGTTCCGAATACGCGCCCAGGATGCGGGCTGCATTACCATCGAGATAATCAAACACCGTGGCCAGGAATATCATCAGGGCAGGTACAGTAAAATTCCCATCCCTGACCTGCATCACCAGCACAATGGAAACCAGGCCGCAAATAAGATTCAGTGCGGTTAACGTATTGGGAATATGCTTCAAAATCTTCATGGCATCACTATTATTTGTGTAAAATTATTAAAAAAAAACCGGACTGCCAATTCATTGAAAATCATTAACAGAATTTAATTTTTGTACTTTAGCGCCCGTTTTTGTTATCCATCACTAAAAAGATTTTCAATATGAAAAAAATATTCCATCGATTACTGGTGCTTCTTGCATTATTGGCATTATCAGGAGGATCATTGCTTGCACAATTCACGATCTCGGGTGAATTCAGGCCACGGGCTGAATACCGTGACGGGTACTCCAAACTGAGGGATTCAACCCAGTCATCCTATGGCGATATCCTGGGCAGGGAGCGCCTCATTTTTGACTACAACAATGACAAGTTCACAACGCGCTTTTCATTGCAGCATGCATTTGTGTTCGGGGAGAATAACTACTACAACAGCGATACAATAAAGAACAATACGGTCAACATTTTTGAAGCATGGTTCAAATATAATTTTGCGAAAAGCTTTGCCATCCGTGTTGGCCGTATGGCTATTTCATACGATGATCAGCGCGTGATCGGGTACAACAACTGGAGGCCACAGGGTTCATCACATGACCTGGTCGGGTTTCAATGGGGCGTTGAAAAAGCCTCATACCAGGGAGATTTCAGTTTTGCCATCAACAATGCAAGCCCGGCAGGTGCATACCTTTCGGACTATTACCTGAAAAATTACAAATACATGTCGTACCTGTGGAACCAGAAAACCTTCTTTAAAGAGATGCTGAAAATTTCGGTGATGGGTATCGTGGATGCATTCCAATTGCCAACGCAGTACCGGAAGGTAACAACCACACAAACATTATGGGTGGTTAACGGCCAGGATACCGTAGGCCATACCACACTTTCCAGTACATCACAGGTTCCGGTTACCAGTGTTAACCAGATCTATGCAAGGTACACAATCGGTGCCAATGCCTGGTTCAACTGGAAAAAACTCAGTGTTTATGCAGGCGGTTATTACCAGGGTGGTCATATCCAGGACGGACGTGAGGTAGCAGCAAATTGCTTTGGCGTCAATGCGGCCTACCAGATCGTGAAACCATTCAAACTCCTTGCCGGTTATGATCATTTGAGCGGAACCGATAACAACCCGCTTAATAAAGCAGCAATTGCAAAAAAAGTCACCAGCTTCAATGTACTGTATGGAACAAACCACCAGTTCTATGGGTATATGGATCTCTTCAGTTCAATGGTCACAACAACCGCCAATCATCCCGGTCTTGACCAGATTTACGGACGTGGCACAGTGAATTTCAGCAAAGTCACTTCACTCGAAGCAACGTGGAGGTATTTCAGCTTTGGGAATAATTACCTGGCCGACCAGAAAACAAAAGTCAGCAAGGCTCTTGGCTCTGAACTTGACCTGATGTTCATCTATAAACCAATTTCCAACATAGAACTCAATGCTGCCTATTGCCATTTCTTCCCTTCTTCTGCCATGGATTCATTTGACGGGATGAAAGGTTCTGTAAGGGGTTCGGAATATGCTTACCTGCAGATCACCTATAAACCTAATTTCTTTACGTCTGAGAAGAAGTGAGTTACTGAGTTAACTCCGAACAACTTACTTTGCGACATAAAACTACAATGACTATCCCCGGAGACATACGGATCGAGGATTTTAATTATGCGTTGCCGGATGAGAGGATCGCACAGTTCCCGCTTGAACAGAGGGATTCTTCAAGAGTACTCATATGGGAAGACGGGAAGATCGGTGAAACTTTGTTTTCGCAGGTTGACCAGTATATCCCCGCAAACAGCCTGCTGGTCTTCAATGATACGAAAGTAGTCCGTGCCCGGCTGATCTTCACAAAAGAAACGGGTGCTACCATCGAGATATTTTGCCTTGAGCCGGTATTGCCAACTGCAGAGATCCAGGGTGCATTCAGGCAAACCGGGAGATGTACATGGACCTGCCTGGTGGGCAATGCAAAAAGATGGAAGGACGAGGTTTTACATAAAGAGATCCGGCACGATAATGAAATGTTTTTGCTGCATGCACTAAAGCAGGAAGATCTCGGAGATGGTCACTTCCTTGTTCAGCTTGACTGGGAACCAGCATCCCTGACTTTCTCGGAGATCCTTGAGATTTCCGGCAGGATCCCTCTTCCTCCCTACATCAATCGCAGTGATTCTCCAATGGATTCACAGCGTTACCAGACCATCTATGCAAAACACGAGGGATCCGTAGCAGCGCCCACCGCCGGTCTGCATTTCACTGAAGAGGTGATGAAAAAGCTTCAGCAAAAAAACATCACGTTTGAAAAGCTGGCTCTGCATGTGGGTGTCGGGACCTTCAGGCCTGTAAGTTCACCAACACTTTCCGGCCATATCATGCACAGCGAAAAGGTTATCGTCACCGTCGACACCATTCACAACCTGATTGGTCACATCGGAAATCCTGTTGTAGCTGTTGGAACAACTTCTGTAAGAACTCTGGAAAGTCTCTACTGGTCGGGTGTTAAGATATTAACCGGGAATACGGACCAGGTTTCACATATTCATCAATGGGATCCTTATGATGAAAAATATTCGCATCCATTTTCTGCCGGAGAAGCACTGAAAGCACTGGAAGCATATCTTCACAAACATAATGAGGCTGCTTACAGCGGGACGACACAACTTTTAATCGTTCCGGGCTACCGGTACAGGATGGTCGATGCGATGATCACCAACTTTCACTTGCCACAAAGTACATTGCTATTGCTTGTTGCGGCTTTTATCGGGGATGACTGGAAACAGGTCTATGGCTATGCACTGGAAAACAACTTCCGGTTTCTCAGTTATGGAGATGCCTGCCTGTTTTTTTCAGCGTGAGGACATCATTTGTGTAAATTAATGCTACTTTTGTAATTGTATTCATTTTAACCCAAATCGGCATGTATTTTCATTCTATTCTGGTTGGAATTCTTGGTGGTCTCGGAACACCTGAACTTATCCTCATCGCCATCGTGGTTTTAATTTTTTTTGGCGGCAAAAAAATTCCTGAACTCATGCACGGTGTTGGCAAAGGCGTGAAAAGCTTCAAGGAAGGGATGAGCGGACTTGAAAACGATCTTCATGAGCCGGAAAAAAAAGCACCGGAAACAGAAAAAGAGAAAAACTCTCAGAGTTGATTCTTTGTCGGTAAGTGCAGTTTATCCACCATTCAGATTCCATGGTTGTCATTTATCACCGCAAAGTCGCAAAGACGCAAAAATTATGTCATTGAGGTACTTACTTTTCCGCCTTGGCGTCTTGGCGGTAAAAAAACAAAATTGTTCCTCCTGATGCCGGCAGAATTTTTTATTCCATTTCCCTCTGAATGAAGGATGACAAAACAAAACAGGATGATAAAGAAGGCATGACCTTCTGGGAACACCTGGATGAATTGCGTGGTGTTCTGATCCGCAGTATTATTGCGATTATTTTGCTGACCATCATCGCCTTCAGTTTTAAAAGCATCCTTTTTGACCTGATCATCCTTGGACCAAAAAATTCTGATTTTATCACTTACAGGGTTCTTTGCAGGATCGGAAAAGCATTATCCATCAACTCATTTTGTCTTGAACCCAGCACCATCAAGCTGATCAACATCGACCTGGCAGGACAGTTCATGTCGCACATGACCATTGCCATCATGGCAGGATTTATTATAGCATCTCCTTATATTGTCTGGGAATTCTGGCGTTTTATCAAGCCGGGACTCACAGAAAACGAGAAAAAAAACACCAGTGGCGCAGTGGGTGTTATTTCAGGATTATTCATTGCCGGTGTTCTCTTCAGCTACTTCTTGGCGGTTCCGTTGATGGTAAATTTTCTCGGGAATTACCAGGTCAGCACATCTGTTGCGAACCAGATCGCACTCACTTCCTATACCAGTGCCGTCACTACAATGTGTTTCCTGATGGGGTTGGTTTTTGAGTTCCCTATCGTTGTACTTTTCCTCACAAAAATCGGGATCCTGACACCGGGTTTTCTGAAACGTTACAGAAAGCATACGATCGTTGTCATCCTGATCGTAGCCGGGTTCATTACCCCAAGTCCTGATATTTTCAGCCAGCTGATCGTGGCATTTCCGCTTTATCTTTTATTTGAAATCAGCCTTCATCTGTCAAAACGGATATACCGGAAGATGCAAGCCTTACGTGACGCGTAACACGCAACGAAAGCTTATTCTTTTTAAAAAGATTGTAACCGAATTAAATATCCATCGTCTAATTCATTCACGCAATAAAATAACTTTGATTATGGAACCAAAACGTTATTACCGAAGCAAGACAGACCGAGTGTTTGCGGGTGTATGTGGTGGACTTGCAGAATATTTTTCCATGGATCCGCTTCTTATCCGTCTGCTCTTTGTTGTCCTTGCAATGGTCGGCGGCGGCGGAATCCTGATTTATATTATTCTCTGGATCGTTGCCCCCGAACAGCATGAACCCTATACTCATGCACAGAAGCAGGCACCGATGGGGAACCCGGAACCTCCGCGACAGGAGCCGCTTCAGCCGGAACCTCCGCACACGTATGAGAATCCGGTCCAAAACCAGCCCCCCTATTACAGAAGGAAATACCGGAGGCCACACCGCGGACTGATCGGAGGATTGGTATTGATCACACTGGGAGTTTTATTTCTCGTTGCTGAATTCGTTCCTTCCGTGGACTTCGGTGACCTGTGGCCCATCCTGCTCGTCGTGATCGGAATTGGCCTGCTCATCAGAAGTGTATCAGGAAGAAGAGAGAACAACTAATCTGAAAAATCAACCGCTTATGAAATACAGACATTTATTCTGGGCCATTATCCTGATCGCTGTCGGGATAATTTTTATTCTCAACAATTTTGGGATCCTCAGTTTTTCATGGTACAGCTTCTGGCAGTTATGGCCTGTGATCCTTATTTTATGGGGCATTTCGGTACTGCCGGTCAAAGATGTTGCAAAGTTCGTGATGCTCATTGGCGTCATAGTGCTGACAATTTTTTTCATCAATCGTGTTCCTGAACACAGGTCCTGGTTCTCCCATTTCCACCGGAATGGTGATATGAGCTGGGAGTGGAATGATGATGAAGACGAGAGCACCAGCCGTTCAAACAACCTGGATCAGAATCTTTCGGTTCCGTTTGATTCACTTGACACGAAAGGAGTTCTTTATCTTGATGCAGCAGCAGGCTCATTTACCTTCAATGACGACACCCCTGAATTACTCACTTTCAACAAGACAGGTGATATAGGAAATTATGAGCTTACGACGAAAGATGGCAAGAACAAAAAGGAGGTCAGCCTTAAGCTGGAAGGAAAGACTTCAAGCCATCATTTCAATAAAAATCATGTGAATATCAAACTGAATGCGAAACCCGCATGGAACCTGAAATTTGATATCGGGGCAGCATCCATGGATATGGATCTGAGTAAATACAAGATAGACACTGCCAAATTCGATGCAGGGGCTTCCTCTATTTCATTAAAACTTGGCGATAAGAACCCGGTGAGCGTGCTGACTTTCGATGCCGGCGCCAGCTCAATTCACCTGTCTGTTCCAAAGAATGCAGGCTGCCAGGTCTCTTCGGAATCATTTCTCGTGAGTAAAAAATTTGAAGGCTTTCATAAGAAGGAAGGACATATTTACGAGACTGATAATTTTTCACATGCAACTTCGAAGATTTATATCACAGTGAAAACGGCGGTTTCGTCAATTGAAATACGGCAATATTAAATGACGCCTGCCTGGCGGCAGGCAGGAATATGCGAATGACGATTTTTGGAATTCTGTCTCAAGACAGAAAATCCTTCACGAGATTATAAAACTCTTCCGGCGCATCTGCATGAACCCAATGGGTAGCATTTTCAATGGTTTTCAGGGTTGCTGAAGGAAAGTTGTACAGAATACCCGGCAAATCGTTATCAGAAATATATTCTGAAAGTCCGCCCCGGATGAAAAGTGCTGGCTTCTCAAATTTATTATCAGAAACGATTCCTTCAAAGATCAGAGGCAGATTCTCGTTAATGGACTTCAGGTTGATCCTCCATGCCAGGTGATCTTTATCGGCCCAATATGCATTCTTCATCAGGAATTGCCTGAGTTTACTGCTTTTCACAGAAGACTCCAGGTGTGATTCTATTCCGCTACGTGAAGAGATCCCCATAAAATTTACGGCCAGCATTGCATCAATCAGCTCCTGCTGTTGTTTGCTGGAAGAATACTTGCGGAGGCTGATATCTGCAACAACCAGTTTCTGCAGCCTTTCCGGATAATCAAGAGCATACTGAACAGCTATCTTACCACCCAGAGAATGACCAATCAGAAAAAATTCCTGCAGGTTCAGGTCTGCAATCAGTTCAATAAGGTCTTCGACAAGTGAAGGATAATCAAACACTGAACTATGCGGAGACTGGCCATGGTTGCGGAGATCCGGGATAATCACGTCGAAATCAGCGGCCAGCCTGCGTCCAAAGGAAACCCAGTTGTCAGAAAGCCCGAGCAGGCCATGTAAAATAATCACCGGAAAACCTTGTCCGAAGCGCCTTATAAATAATTTCATAAAAAAAGAAAAACAAGTTATGTTATTAACAATATTTTGTTGAAAACAATGTTAAGATATCAGTCAAAAATACAGAAAAAAGTTACCTATTTGCATACCAAAATATTGATATTATTCATTCACCATAACAACTCATTTATTTCAATTCAAACGCCGGACGATCAATGTTATACTCGAAATCTACTTGGATATTGAACTGTTGCCGTGATCTCCGGTCATTTAATAAGTATAAAAAGAAATGGAAAAACTTCACAGTGAAAAAGTGGTTATAGCTCGCCAGGAGTTAAATGAAGAAGAAGAGCCTCCAAGTGCGCAGCAATTTATAAGTGAAGAACAGTTACTGACAGAATTAATCCAGAATAGATTAGATCGCGACAAGACCGCTCTGAGTGCGCGATCCTCCGAATTTCTACAGCAGAATTTTCCCGGAGCAACTGAAAAAGATTGGTCAAACTGGCGTTGGCAGCTAAAGAACAGCGTCAAGACCCTCGATCAACTTTCCCAATACATACACCTTTCGGAGAATGAGATTCGTCCTGTACAAGGCTATAATAACTCATTGCCCGTCAGGATTACTCCGTATTACCTGAGCCTGATTGACAAGAACAATCCGGAGCAGCCGCTGAGAAAGAGCGTCATCCCTGTGTTTGATGAGTTCCTGGTTTCGCCCGGTGAAGCATCTGATCCGTTGTTTGAAGAAAATAACAGCCCCGTACCAAATCTTGTTCATCGTTATCCCGACAGGGTTTTATTCCTTGTAACCGGGTTTTGCACGACCTATTGCAGGTATTGTACACGATCGCACATGGTGGCAAAAGATAAATGCCACATCGGCATAAAGGCGTGGGAACCCGGACTGCAATACATCAGGGATCATAAGGAAGTCAGGGACGTATTGATCTCGGGCGGAGATCCGCTATCCATGCCTGATCCGCACATCGAATACCTGCTTTCACATTTACGTGCCATCCCGCATGTTGAGATTATCCGCATCGGAACAAAAGTTCCTGCAGTGTTGCCACAACGGATCACACGTTCGCTTGTCAACATCATGCGGAAATATCATCCCCTCTTCCTGAGCATCCACTTCACGCACCCGGATGAACTCACACCCGAGGTGAAGGATGCCTGCGAAAGACTTGCCAATGCAGGCATTCCGCTTGGCAGCCAGACGGTATTGCTCAAGGGGATCAACGATGAGATTGCCGTCATGAAAAAGCTCATGCATGGTCTCCTGATGAACAGGGTCAGGCCATACTATCTCTACCAGTGCGATCCGATCCTTGGTTCAGCGCATTTCAGAACACCAATCGAAAAAGGATTAGAAATCATCCGCGGACTTCGCGGGCATACTTCTGGCTATGCTGTTCCTCAATATGTCATCGATGCACCTGGCGGCGGTGGTAAAATTCCATTGCTTCCCGATTATAATATGGGATACGATGATGAGGGCAGGTTGTTACTGAAAAACTACGAGAATAAGGTGTTCAAGTATCCGGACCTTTCCGTTTAGCCATGAAAATTGGGCTCACCTATGACCTTCGTTCAGACTATTTGAAAGAAGGATTCACTGAAGAAGAAACTGCCGAGTTCGATAAAGAGAGCACAATTGCTGATCTTGAACGGGCTTTGCATTACCTTGGCTATTCCACTGAACGAATTGGTCATGTACGCCATCTTATCCGCAGGCTTGCCGATGGTGAATCCTGGGACATGGTTTTCAATATCTGCGAAGGACTCTACGGCATCGGCCGTGAAGCACAGGTTCCTGCAATCCTTGATGCATACAACATTCCCTATACTTTTTCTGACCCGCTGGTTCTTTCACTGACGTTGCATAAAGGGATGACCAAACGTGTAATCCGTGACGGAGGAATTTCGACTCCTGATTTTGCAATCATTGAAAACGAGACAGAACTCCCAGGCGTGAACCTCCCATATCCCCTGTTTGTCAAGCCAAATGCAGAAGGCTCCGGAAGAGGAATCAGCTTCAATTCGAAAGTCAGGAATGCGAATGAACTGAAGTCAACATGTACAAATCTCTGGAACTCCGGAATTCATTCCCTGCTTATTGAAACCTATCTTCCGGGAAGAGAATTTACCGTCGGGGTTCTGGGAACCGGAGAAGAAAGTTTTACGGTCGGCCTGATGGAAGTCATTTTCAGGGAGACGGCAGCAGACAAGATCTATTCCTACGACATGAAGACAAATTATGAGAACTTCATGGATTATTCACTTCCTGAAAAAGAGATCACTTCAAAATGCTGCAAACTGGCGCTTGATTCGTGGAAACTCCTGGGTTGCCGTGACGGCGGACGCATTGATGTACGTCTCGATGCAGAGGGCGTCCCGAATTTTATTGAAGTGAACCCGCTGGCAGGACTGAATGAAACAACTTCAGACCTGCCGATCCTGGCCAGGATGAACGGATTCGAATACAATTTCATCATCAAAACAATTATGGAATCTGCAGTCAAACGAATAAAAGGATGCTAAAAACAGCACTGATACTTTATAATAAGATCTCAGCCCATCCAAAGGATGATGAACTGGATGTACTCGACCAGGTGAAACTGGTTTCTGAAGCCTTGCAGGAATTGAAGTACGATGTTAAGGAATACCAGATCGACCTGAACCTGCAAAAGGCCATCCGGGATATCAAAAAGATCGATCCTTATTTTATTTTCAATCTCGCCGAAACACTCAACAACCAGGGTGAATTCGCATACATACCCGCTGCAATCCTGACTTCACTGAACATCCCCTATTCCGGGAACCCGCTGATACCGCTGTTCTTTGCCGCGAATAAAGTCCTGGCAAAAAAAGAACTTGTCCGGATCGGCATTAAAACCCCAACCTGGGCTACGCTTGATCAGCTGGAGAAACTGAAAAAAAACAAGAAGTACATTGTCAAACCGACCTGGGAAGAAGGGTCCCTGGGACTGGATGAAGATTGTATTTTCAACGGATCCGATAAGGCTTTTATTGAAAACCTAAAAACCAAAAACAGGAATTATTTCTTTGTTGAAGAATTTATCGAAGGCCGTGAATTCAATGTATCCATCATGGGAACTAAGGATGGACCACTGGTATTGCCGATTGCAGAGATGACTTTCCTTAAGTTTCCCGAGGGAAAACCAAAGATCATGGGATATACTGCGAAATGGAAAGAGGATTCCTTTGAATATTCGCATACACGGAGAACCTTTAAAATACAGTCTTCCGACAACAACCTGAAAGAAGAGATCGGGCGGATCTGCCGAAAATGCTGGAATGAATTTGGTTTCAAAGGCTATGTGAGGATCGATTTCCGGCTGAGTGCAGATCGTATTCCCTATGTTATCGACCTGAATTTGAATCCGTGCATTTCCTCTTCCGGGGGATTTGTTGCTGCAACGGAGAAAAAAGGGTTGAAATTTTCTGAAGTGATCGCTCAAATCGTGGAGGAATCCTTTCGGAGATAAATCGAATATTGAGTATTCCTGCCTGGCGGCAGACAGGGATAACGATTTTTGATTTATGAAGAAAGTTAAAAAACCATATTTCGCAAATCACAAATCGTTGATCCTTGTTCGTAAATCAAACTCCTGTCAACTGCATCAACCGGTTTCCTGAATTTTCTTCAGCCGCTCCGGGTTCAGGATCGTCATTGAATCCTTTTTCACCTCGATGATTCCTTCATCCTTGAAATCCTTCAGAATCCGTATGGCGCTTTCTGTCGACATGCCCGAGAAATCTGCCAGTTCCTGTCGCGAAAGGATCATATCAAACGAAGCGGTCCCATAAATTCTTTCAGAAAAATAAAGAAGGGCATCCGCAATCCTGCCAGGCATCTGCTTTTGAGTAAGACCAACCGTGTGATCAAAATTTTCGATGAGCTGATTGCTTAACCGTTGCATGAATTCTTCCGCAAGTCGATGATTTTGCCGGATCAGTTTCTTGAAGAGATTTACGTCAATCAGACAGGCCGTGGAATCAACCAGGGCTGAAACAGAGAAATGATGACGGTTATCAGAATAGAGCCCGGGAGCAATGATATATTCAACAGGCTTTACCAGCGAAAGAATCAGGTTCTTTCCCAATCCTTCTATGTAAATCTTCGCCAGTCCGGATGTCAGGCACAAGATATAAGTTGATGGTGATCCCTGCTTGAAGATAATTTCCCCTGCATTATACGCTACCTGGAATCTGTCAAGATGAATCAATTCAAGTTCGTTATCCGTTAGCTGGGTAAAAATAATCTTCTTGCAATAACACTCTTCACAATTATGGGATTCAAGGTTCTTTGCCATATGCTTTATACTTGCTTCCGGTCATCAGAAATATCGTCAGGTAATGCTGTTCACTGAGGACATGGAAATTTTCTCCTGCTTTTCAATCCCGGAAAATACTCATTTAACACATGAGCCTGTCAAAGTTTACCCATGTTTCAACTATGTTAACTGAAAGGAAAAGAGAAGTTCAAATCCAAAAGTACAAAATTATATTGAAAACGAAGGACAAAGTAGTACAAGGAATTTATAGAGACTTTTTAAAATTCGAAACTGCTCAATTCGCAAACTTTGCGGACGTTGGGCAATCATTGCGTTCTCAGCGTTAATAAATAAACCGCAAGGATCGCCAAGTTATTCGCTCAGAACGCAAAGGATAAAATCATAAATACTACGGGCTAAACCGGATTAATATTTTTTAGCCTTTGGATCGTTCTGCTGAAATTGGAATATTTATAAACAGGCCCATAGAAATATAGATAAATTATGGAATTTTCATGTACGTTTGCAATGATCAAAAATGAGACTATGAATCCTAAAGACGTTGTATTCAGGACAACCATCAATCCCGAAGATGTTGGCCATGTTAGAGAAATTATTTCTTCCTCAGGATTTTTCTATGATTTCGAAATCCCTGTGGCCGTCGAACTTGCTGAAGAAGGAGTCAAAGAAGGAGAAAAATCAGGTTACTATTTCGTCTTTGCTGATCTGGACGGAAAGACCATCGCTTACACCTGTTATGGCCACATTGCAGGCACTGATGCGGGGTATGATCTTTACTGGATTGCCACACATGATGAACTGCGCGGAACAGGGATCGGGAAACTTCTCCTGGAAAAAACCGAACAGCTCGTCAGGGATCGGGGAGCACGCTATCTCATTGCCGAAACTTCCCTGCTTGACAAATATCTTCCTACCCGCCTGTTCTACGAAAAGTGCAATTATAAGAATGAAGCAATGATCAGCGATTACTATAAACCCGGGGATGGGAAAGTAATTTATGTTAAGAGACTTGTTTAATTGATGCTGGTTTCTTTTCGTGACTCATGACATGTGACAAAAAGTTCCAGGGATTTATTTCTTTTTCAGGCTGATCGTTAACTTATTCAGGAACCTTGCTTCCATGGTTCTAAGGTCTTCAAAGTCTTTTACTGCTGTATTTTTCCAGTCAATTTGTTTCAGGGCAACGTACACGACCGAAGGAATTGTCTCAGTATTATCATTGCGAATGATTTTTGCTTTCCTTAAAAAGCAGTCCGGACAAAGGTTCTGAATGGCACTTTTTTCTTCATCGTTGAATTTGATAAATTCCATTGAATTTATCTGCTCAAAACGAATCCGGTTCTTTTTCAGGTCCATAGTATATTCAGCTGTTGACGGAAGATGATTGAAATAAGCAATGGCTGTCCCGCAGATCGGGTTATTCAGATAGTTAAAATCAATGGTCCGGTTTTTTTCATAGATAATCACACCATAAAAATCGCCGGGAGCATATACCTGCGCTGCAACGGCTAATGGTAGCAGGAACATCAGGATAAAGAACGGTCTCTTTTTCATACTTCAATTTATTATACGGGAATTATTTCTTGATCAGTTTTCCATAAAGGGATGCCTAGTTTCCGTTTTGGTTGATGAGATTTCCTCTCAGAACCAGAGTTCCGTTGTTTGTAAAAGTTGCCAGGTTTCGGATTATCAGATCTCCTTTTATCTCGAAATTGCGGCTTGCAGGGATAGTTGCAGAAGCATTGGCATTGATCGTAATATTCCTGCAGGAAAGCCCGTCAACGGTAACAACCGGGTACCTGTTTGGCAAGACCTGAGGGATGATCACATCCTGGTTGCTTGTTGGCACAGCTCTTGGCATCCAGTTCCAGGGATTGTTCCAGTCGGTGGAAGCACTGCCCGTCCATGTAATTGAAGATGTATAGAGGGAATCTATCAGGACCGTATTGATTGTTTTTGGGCCACTTCCGACGAGGCTGGTCCAGATGGGACGGACAACATTATTATGAGCGGAAATGTTGGTATAGTCACCGAAAAACACCGAAGAACTTGGTAAAAACGGTGCATCACTGATCCGGATATTTTCAAATGTACTCCCTGCATCTTTAGAAACAGCAAGGTAAACATCCGTATTGTCATCCGTGTAATTCCTCCGGTCATAAAAAACAATATAGATATAACCTGTAACCTGGTCCACACACATCCAGGTAAAGAACTGTTGTTTCCCGGGCAGATCATCGTTCACTCTTTTTAAGGCGGACCAGGTATTTCCGCCGTCTGACGACCGCTTGAACCAGACGTCAGTGTCTGTAAGGCCATTCCGCTGATCCGACCAGTTCACATATATATTTCCCCTGTAAGGTCCGTTGCTCACATCGCAGCACGTGACCGGGAGACCATTTGACCTGTCGATGCCGGAAATTGAATAATCCCAGCCTGACGGAATTAAAGACACAAAAATATTTGTATCCACCCATGTTGTTCCTTCATCCAGGGAGCGATTGAACATCAGCCCAAGCGGACCTGCCCAGGCCACATAGATCTGGCCCTGGGGACCAACAGCCGGAACTGCCCCTTCGACCGTGTTGTCATTGTCAAGGCAATCCCCGGCTTTTCTGCAAATTCTTTTGGGTGAACTCCAGGTCAGGCCGCCATCCGTTGATTTTGAAAAAAGGATCCGGCTGCTGTCAGTAGGTATGGAAACATTGTAATCATCAAATTCCGTCCAAGTCGAATAGATGTGGTTATTGGCCCGGTTAACAGCTGCCCATGGCTTGTCCTGCCTGTGAGGCGATGTGTTCAGCCCCATGTATGATCCGCTGCTCCAGGTATGACCCGCATCCGTAGACTTCTGGCAGATGATCCGATCAATCCACCATCCGGGATAACCGGGGTAAGACAGATGAAAATAGTACCAGGAACCGCTTGTATCAACAATAACACATGGGTCTCCCCACACACCCCAGGGACTGGAAAGCGTTCCGTGCGTCCAGTTTAACCCACCATTTCCGGAATAATAATAATCGTTGATAACAGATCCGGCAACAATCTGGCTGGTGTTTTTGGGATTAATACAGATTGAAGGTTCATTGAAAAAGCTTCCGGAACCTGAGTAAATCGGGATAACAGGGAAACGTGTCTGGGCATTTACCGACATGCACACACCCAGCAGGAATTGAATAAATAAGATCTTTTTCACGTTGTAGCTACAGGATATATTATATACATGGTAAAGTTAAGAAAAATAATTAATATATAATATCCAAAATTCAACTTCCGATACTCAGACACAGGAAAAATATTCATGAATATGCGTGGAATATAAAAAATTCAGTTAATTTCGCATAACTGATATACAGGACTGTCTGCAATTATCATTCATTCACAAAATTTGTAAAAGGTATATGAAAGCATTGAAAAAAATCTTTACATCAGTTGCGCTTGGCTCATTGTTTCTAGCCCTTGCATTTTCATGCGCTAACAACTCTTCAAACCAGGAGAAGAAAGCCAATCAGGCCGTTGCCGACACCATCAACAAAGTGATCACGGTAAGCCAGGAAACCAAAAATCTCCTGTACACTTTTCCGACCCCGTTTGAAGTAACACAAATGCTGATCAAAGCGAAAGCCGGCTTCATATTTGACATAACCAATCCTCCTGCCAATGTCAGTAAATATTCAACCGAAAATGCAAAAGCGTTGAATCTCGGTATTTACAGCGCGGACCTGAGTTATTCAGCAACATTCAACCGGAATGATGAAACCACTAAATTCCTTGCCTGTACAAGCAAACTGGCCGACGAATTGGGCATTGCCGGTGTATATGACCAAAACCTTGTCGAGAAAGTCAAGAAATTCAGCAGTAACAAGGATTCTCTGGTACACCTTGTGACGAAAATATTTTCTTCCACGAACGACTTTTTATCCAAGAACAACCGCAACCAGGTTGCAGTTCTCATTGCCACCGGTACATTCGTTGAATCACTCTACATCGCTGCCGAACTGAATGTTGTTGCAAAGGATAATACTAAGATCACAACCATCATTGCAGGTCAGAAAGACAACCTGGACAAGCTTCTCACCATTCTTGAAGCCTACAAGCAGGAAAAACACCTGATGAAGATCTTCGAAACCGTATCGAAGCTGAAACCGATTTTTACCGATTACGGGATTGAACCAAATAAAAAACTGGCCCATGATAAGGCAGGCCAGGTTGGTGATCTCGCAGAAAGTGTAAGGATTTCACTCATTCAATAATCCTTCAGACTCTTTTTCTCTCAAAACCGCTCTAAACAGGGCGGTTTTTTTTGCGTCGTATAATTTCCTAATTTTGGAAAACCAGCAATCCAGAACCTATGAGCGAACCGATCCTGATGGCATTGGTCCAGTTGTTTGCCATTATTGCTTCATCCGGGAAAAAAAATCTTTCAGGCAATGCAAGGAATACGGTCATCTCCTATCTTCAGCAGCACCTGAATAATCTTGAGCTTGAAGAATACATCAAATTATACGATGAACTGGTTCTCTTTCATGCACCGGATGATGACCAGGAACCCGCACCTCAGGATGTCAGTAATAAAATAGTTACCCTTGGTCAGAAGATCAACCTGGGGCTGCAGCAGCGCGACAAGATCATCGTTTTCATAAAATTTCTTGAATTTTTGCAGGAAATCAGGAATTTTCAGTCACCGGGAGATATGGCTCCGGGGGAAGCCGAAAAAAACTACATCACTACCATCGGCACATGTTTTAAGCTGACTGAACCGGAGTTCCTTGAATCACGTGCATTCATTCTGGATCCTTACAGCAATTCCATTTCCAGAGAAAATCTCCTGGTCATTGATAATGTCAAACCTGAAGAATCACGCCATGAAAAACACATATACCGTGAACTGCTTGACGGTGTCATTCTCATCCTCCACATTCCGTCCATCAAAGCATTCATTTGCCGGTATCTCGGGCGTGATGACCTTTACCTGAACGGACACAACATCGCACCAAACCATTCTTTTCTCTTTGATAACGGGTATATCCTGAAGAGCCTGAAGATAAGCCCTGTGTATTATGGTGATTTTGCTGTTCAGTTTCTCCAGTCCAAGGAGAGTATCAAGGTTGAATTTTCTGCAGATGAAATAGAATATCATTTTAAAAACAGTAAAAACGGCATCCAGCCATTCAGTTTCACTGCTTCTTCCGGAGAGCTTATCGGTGTGATGGGTGGCAGTGGCGTGGGGAAATCCACGCTGCTGAATGTTTTGAACGGGAACCTGAAGCTGAGCAAGGGACAAATCCTGATCAACGGGTATGATATTTCTAAGGATGAAGAGAAGCTGCGCGGAAGCATCGGGTTTGTTCCCCAGGACGACCTACTGATTGAAGAACTCACAGTTTACCAGAACATGTATTACAATGCAAAATTGTGTTTTGATAATTATCCGGAAGAGAAAATTGAAAAAGAAATAATGCGGATACTTAAGGATATTGACCTCCTCGGAATCCGTGACCTGAAAGTCGGGGACCCGCTGAATAAATTTATCAGCGGCGGACAGCGTAAGCGGCTTAACATTGCGCTTGAGCTTATCCGTGAGCCCTCTGTCCTTTTTGCTGATGAACCTACATCCGGTCTCTCTTCGATGGATTCGGAAATGGTTATGTGGCTGATGAAAGAACAGACCCTGAAAGGGAAGCTGGTGATCGTCAACATCCATCAGCCTTCATCCGACATTTATAAACTTTTCGACAAACTGCTGATCATGGATAAAGGCGGATACCCGATCTATTACGGGAATCCCATTGATGCGCTTAGCTACTTCAAGTCGATCAGCAATCATGTGAACCCGGGTGAAAGCGAATGCCTGAGCTGCGGATATGTAAATCCCGAACTCATCCTCCAGATCACGGAAGCCAAAACCATCGATGAATACGGGAAACAGACATCCACGAGGAAGATATCACCAAAAGAATGGTACGAGCATTTCAGGAAGACCATTCAACCTGAGCTGATCTGCAGGAGTGAGAAGAAAGCCCTGCCCTGCTGCTTTTTTGAAGTTCCCGGAAAGCTCAAACAATTCAGGATATTCAGCGGGAGGAATCTCCTGACCAAGATCACCAACCGCCAGTACATGATGATAAACCTTTTGGAAGCCCCATTCCTGGCTGCCTTGCTGGCCTTCCTGATAAGGTATTCCAGCAGCGGAAACTATGTATTCGGCAATAATCAGAACCTGGTGGCATACCTCTTTATGAGTGTTGTCGTATCACTCTTCCTGGGGATGATGGTGAGCGCGGAAGAGATCATCCGCGACAGGAAGATCCTGAAGAGAGAAGCATTTCTGCACCTCAGCAAAATAAGCTACCTGAATTCAAAGATCCTACTGCTGTTCTGCCTGTCTGCAATCCAGAGCTTTCTCTACGTCCTCATCGGAAACAGCATCCTTGGGATCCACGGCATGTTTACCACTTACTGGCTGATCCTTTTTGCAACCTCCTGCTGTGCCAACATGATCGGTCTGAATATTTCAGCCGGTCTGAATTCTGTTGTGGCAATTTATATCCTGATACCTTTTATCATCGTACCCCAATTGCTTCTGAGCGGAACGGTTGTTCCTTTTGACAAACTTAACCCGTCCATCTCGTCACAGGAAAATGTTCCTCTGGTCGGGGATATCATGGTTTCACGATGGTCGTTTGAGGCCCTTGCGGTGGATCAGTTCAAAAACAATACCTACGAAAAGATTTTCTACCCGTCAGATAAAGAGATCAGCCGTTATTCCTATTATACGGCATTTCTTATTCCCCAGCTTCAATCAATGGCTGATGAATGCAAACGAAATGTCATCCTGAAAAAAGATCCCGGGAAGACCAATAAAAAACTGGCAATGATCAGGGTGGAAATTGAAAAATTGAGAATACCGGCAAAATTCTCCTCTTTTCCTTATGCCTCAAAATTTAATGTTTCGTCATTTTCATTTGAAGCAGCTTCAGGAACAGTTTCATACCTCGATTCTTTATCAAAGACATTTTCAGGGATGATGTCAGGCTACTCACGAATCCATGATTCCCGGTATGAAGAACTCGTTCAGAACCTGGGAGAAGATGGAGCCTATGCCTTCAAACAGCGGTACTACAATGAAAACCTGGCCGACCTTGTCCTGAACAAATCCTTCGATAATAAAGTACTTGTCACAAAAACGAGGCTCATACGAAAAAAAGACCCGGTGTTCATGGATGCAGAAAGCAGGAGCGGAAGGGCACATCTCTATGCTCCTGAAAAAAATCTTCTCGGATGGAAAATTGATACGTTCTGGTTCAATTTCTGTGTGCTCTGGATGATGTCGCTGATCCTCTATATCACGCTGCTGACAGACCTTCTGAGGAACGCGGTCACTTACATGGAGACGGTTAAATTCAGACGGAAACTGAAATAAAAGTTACTTCCGTTACTGATGCTCAACAATTTTCTTCCCGGATAATTGAAATCAGACTTTTTGCCGAAAGACGGCTTATCAATCCCATTTATTTTTACATAATCTTTACACTCAGCAGGTTAATCCTTATAAAACAATTATGATTCCGGTGCGACCTTTGCATGAACAAACAAGGGTCAACATGGATTCAATTATTTTAATACTTGAGTTGTTTGGAGGTGTAATCCTTCTCTTGGGAGTTGGCTACCTGGTTGGTCATTCCTTCAGGATAAATAACTATATTGCCACCAGGACGAAAGCTAATAATTCAGATGATAATACGAACTGACTTTCCAGATTCTTCCTATTGCATACTTTTGTACTGGCTCAAATGAACAGTAACATGAATAAAAAAGTGGTTGCATCAGGATTGCTTCTTGTGGCGGCACCTGTCCATACAAATGCCAATGTTTCCAATGGTTCTATAAGTTACCTGATCGGCGGGATAATTGCAGTGCTGATCATGGGCTATCTGGTCTACACGTTGATACGTCCCGAAAAATTTTAAGTTGTAAGCCATGAATGAAGCCATTCAGCTGGTTCTTTTCCTGATCGCCCTGGTTGCTTTGGCACCATTACTGGGGAACTACATGGCAAAAGTTTTCATGGATGAACACCATTTCATGAAGCCGGTTCTCAATTGGCTTGAGAAAGGAATTTACAGGATATCCGGGATTAAAAGTGAAGAGGAGATGAACTGGAAGAACTACCTGTACGGTGTTCTTTTGTTCAACCTGTTCGGCATGTTAATATTATTTCTTCTGCAGATGCTTCAGGCTCATTTGCCGATGAACACAGAAAAGTTGCCAGGTATCTCCTGGCATCTGGCGTTTAATACGGCTGTCAGTTTCATGACCAACACCAACTGGCAATCTTACAGCGGTGAAAATACCATGAGCTACCTGGTTCAAATGCTGGGTCTCACCGTGCAGAACTTCGTCAGTGCTGCAACGGGGATTGCAGTTCTTCTTGCCCTGATGCGTGGACTGACCCGGAAGACATCGGAGAATCTCGGAAATTTCTGGGTCGATATGACGCGATGCATCATCTATATTCTGTTGCCGCTTTCCATTATTCTGAGCGTGATCCTGGTCGGCCAGGGTGTCGTGCAAACATTTTCACATTATGAAACAGCAACCACCCTTCAGGGAACCCACCAGGTAATTCCTTTGGGTCCGGCTGCATCCCAGGTTGCAATCAAGCAACTGGGCTCCAACGGAGGTGGCTTTTTTAATGCAAACAGTGCACATCCGCTTGAGAATCCTACTCCTTTCAGCAATTTCCTGGAACTGTTTGCCATTATCATCATCTCGGCCGGGTTGGTCTTTACTTATGGACACTATGCAAATTCAAAGCGCCAGGCATGGACTATTTTTATTACCATGTTTGTTCTGTTTGTCATGGGACTTTCACTTTCCTTATGGGCAGAATTCAGTCACAACAATGTCCTGAACGTTTCCGGGTGCATGGAAGGAAAGGAAGCCCGTTTTGGCGTCATGAACAGCATTCTCTGGTCGGTGACTACAACAGTTACTTCAAACGGGTCGGTGAATGCCATGCATGACAGTTTATCTCCTCTCTCCGGATTGGTGGCCATGTTCAACCTGATGCTGGGAGAAATTATTTTTGGCGGTGTTGGTTCAGGGTTGTACGGGATGATCATCTTTGTCATTCTCACAGTATTTATTGCCGGGCTGATGGTCGGAAGAACACCGGAATACCTGGGGAAAAAAGTCGAAGCGTTCGAAGTCAAGATGGCCATTCTTGCCGTGCTTGCACCATCTGTAGTTATTAAATTGTTCTCAGCCATTGCCTGCTCAACAACTGCCGGGCTTTCCGGTCTCAATAATGCGGGGCCGCATGGCCTATCGGAGATACTTTTTGCATTCAGTTCGGCAGCAGGAAATAACGGAAGTGCTTTTGGAGGCTTGAATTCAAATACGATTTTTTACAATCTTATGCTCGGATTCGGAATGCTTATCGGGCGTTTCGGGGTTATTGTTCCGGTCATGGCAATTGCCGGGAGCATGGGGAAGAAAAAGATCACACCGGTTTCACTGGGTACTTTCAGGACTGATAACTGGTTGTTCGTACTCTTGCTGTTAAGCGTTATTCTGATCGTAGGCGGACTGACATTTTTTCCTCCACTGGCGTTAGGTCCTGTTGTCGAACATCTGCTGATGAACCTGGGTGTTACATTTTAATTGGTTTTGAAATGAATAAGATGGATAAACGAAATACGGGCCACTTGTTTACCAGGGAAATTGCGATACAGGCAATCAAAGATTCTTTCATTAAACTGAACCCTGTTGTCTTGGTGAAGAATCCGGTCATTTTCATTGTAGGGATCGGTGCATTGATTACCACAGTAGTTGTATTGACAGAAATTACCAATGGATTTTTCTCGGGATTTAATTTCCAGATCACGCTCTGGCTCTGGTTCACGGTCCTTTTTGCCAACTTTGCTGAAGCCATCGCCGAAGGCCGTGGAAAAGCCCAGGCAAACAGTCTTCGAAAGAGTCGTACACAAACCAGCGCACGTAAACTTGTCAACAACAAAGAAGAGATTGTTCCGGCAACAGATCTGAGAAAAGGAGATATCATCATCTGTTCAGCAGGAGATGTCATACCGGCAGATGGTGATGTTATTATAGGAATCGCCAGCGTGGACGAATCGGCAATAACCGGCGAATCAGCCCCGGTGATCCGTGAAAGCGGTGGTGACCGTTGTGCTGTTACCGGGGGTACAAAAGTAATCAGCGACCAGATCACTATTAATGTCACATCTGAACCGGGAAATACATTTCTGGATCGCATCATTGCGCTGGTTGAGAGTGCAAAAAGACAGAAGACTCCCAATGAAATCGCATTGATAATCCTGTTATCTGGTCTTACGATCATATTTCTCCTGGTGGTCGTTTGCATGCCTGCATATTTTGGTTACAGCCTGAAGGCTTCAGGGATTCCTGAAAGTCACAACCTTACATTGCCGGTTTTGATCGCTCTGCTTGTCTGCCTCATCCCAACCACGATCGGGGGGCTGCTGAGCGCAATAGGAATCAGCGGGATGGACAGGCTTCTCCGCAAGAATGTCATTGCAACCAGCGGAAAAGCTATTGAAGCTGCTGGTGATACAGATGTTTTACTGCTGGATAAAACAGGAACCATCACACTGGGAAACCGGATGGCAACAGACTTTATCCCGGCAGATGGAGTCAGTATTGAAGAACTTGCCGATGCAGCACAACTTTCATCATTGTCGGACGAAACCCCTGAAGGGCGTTCTGTTGTTATCCTGGCAAAAGAAAAATTTAATATCCGGGGACGGGATGTTCACGAACTTCAGGCATCTTTCTTTCCCTTCTCTGCACAAACAAGGATGAGCGGGGCAGATATCACGACCCATGATGGCCAACTTCATCAGATACGAAAAGGTTCATCGGAAGCCATCCGGACCTTCGTGCAGAACAACAATGGGTTTTACCCGCAGAAAATCCAGGATATCGTGTCCGGTCTTTCAATGCAGGGTGGCACACCTCTGGTGGTAGCAGAAAACAGCAAGGTTCTCGGGGTCATTCATCTGAAAGATATCGTTAAAGGAGGAATTAAGGCTCGTTTTGCCGAACTCCGGAAAATGGGTATTAAAACCGTGATGATCACGGGCGACAACCGACTGACTGCAGCAGCTATTGCTGCCGAAGCCGGTGTTGATGATTTTATGGCTGAAGCAAAACCGGAGGATAAGTTGCGTCGCATCAGGGAGGAACAAGCAAACGGGCACCTGGTCGGGATGATCGGCGATGGCACCAACGATGCGCCCGCACTCGCCCAGGCAGATGTGGGTTTAGCCATGAATACTGGAACACAGGCAGCCAGGGAAGCCGGGAATATGGTAGACCTGGACAGCAACCCCACAAAGCTTATTGAAGTCGTTGAAACCGGGAAACAGTTGCTGATGACCCGCGGGGCACTCACAACATTCAGCATCGCCAACGACGTAGCCAAATATTTCGCCATCATTCCTGCAATTGCAACGTTACTCTATGTCACCTCATCGGGTGTCGCCCCGCTTAGCGTTCTGAATGTAATGAAACTTGCCACACCGGAAACCGCGATTCTGAGTGCCGTAATATTCAATGCCCTGATCATTGTCGCCCTGATACCGCTTGCACTGAAAGGTGTGAAATACAGGCCAATTTCAGCCAACAGGGTGCTTGCACTGAACATCCTGATCTATGGTGTCGGGGGTGTTATCATCCCTTTCATGGGAATCAAGCTGATTGACATGTTCATTGTATTCACACACATGCTTTAAGAATCAGGTCATGTATGGATAATAAAAAATCAGTATGAAAACGCAATTGATTATCGCCCTGAAGTTTTTACTTGTAATGACCATTCTGACCGGCATTATTTATCCTCTTTTGATAACCGGTATAGCCCAGTTGGCTTTTCCGGGAAATGCAAATGGGAGCATGGTTGTGAGAGACGGAAAAATAGTTGGATCGGAATTGATTGGGCAGAAATTCGACAGCACAATCTATTTCTGGTCAAGACCGTCGGCCATCGGCTATAATCCTGTTCCATCCGGCGCCTCGAATTACGGCCCTACCAGTGATACATTGAAAAAACTGCTAAAAGCGAGAACTTTACAATTTATGACGGGAAATTCAATCTCCGGCATGCATTCTGTTCCGGTTGAAATGATCTTTGCATCCGGCAGCGGACTTGACCCGCATATCTCGCCGGCAGCTGCATCCCTGCAGGCTGACCGGGTTGCCCATGCCAGGAATTACACTGAAACCCAAAAACAAAAAGTAATGCTCCTGATTAATACCTTGACTGAACAGCCCCAGTTTTCTTTATTTGGAGAACCCAGGATCAATGTATTTAAGTTAAATTTGGCAATAGATCAGATTAAATGATTTGAAAATTTGAAGATGTGATGATTTGAAGATGATACAATCAGACGACAACCGGCCCGATCCCGATGAACTTTTAGCTTCCCTGGAAAACGAGGAAAAAAAAAGCAAGCGGGGTAAGCTGAAAATATTTTTTGGTATGTGTGCAGGGGTTGGTAAGACCTACACCATGCTGAAAGCCGCACATACTGAAAAGTCAAAGGGTTGCAACATTATCATCGGATATATTGAAACCCATGGTCGTCCTGAGACGAACGAACTTGTAAAAGGCTTTGCAGAAATCCCACGAAAAACCTATACGTATCAGTCCGCGTCACTTCAGGAAATGGACCTTGATGCAATCATATCCAGGAAACCAAAGATTGTCCTTGTTGATGAACTGGCGCATACGAATGCCCCGGGAAGCCGTCATACGAAAAGATACCAGGATGTCCTTGAACTTCTCGGGAACGGGATTAATGTTTACACTACCCTCAATGTTCAGCATCTTGAAAGCAGGTCTGAGACCGTTGCCCAGATCACCGGGATCATCGTTCGCGAAACCATCCCTGATGAGATTTTTGAAAATGCCGATGAACTGGAACTTGTTGATCTTACTCCCGAAGAACTTCTCCAAAGATTGTCGGAAGGCAAGGTATATCCTCCGGAACGTTCAAAAGAAGCGATTGAAAATTTTTTCCGGAAAGGGAATATCACTGCATTGCGTGAGATGGCTTTACGGATTGTCGCTGATCGCGTGGATAAGCAGTTGCACGACTACATGCAAAACAAGCGCATCCGCGGTCCCTGGAAATCAGGCATGCATCTCCTGGTTGCCATTGGGCCAAGCCCGTATTCCGGCAAATTATTGCGTTGGGCTAAAAACCTTTCTTATGCCATGGATGCAAACATACAGGCCCTTTACGTTGAAACTTTTCACAAACTAACGCCCAAAGAACACGAACAACTTGATAAAAACATAAGCCTGGCAAAACAGCTTGGAATAAAATTCCGGATCATCACCAATTATGATGTCGTAAAAGGAATCGTCGAATTTGCACAGAAAGAGAATGTATCTCATATCATCGTAGGGAAACCCAGGGTCCGCAACCTTTTATCCATGATACGGCTGGGCAACTTCGTGAACAGGCTTATCCGGTTCAGCGGGAACATTGACATCTATGTCCTCGGTGCTGATACACGTGGAAAAGATCCGTTTAAGGACAGGGTTTCGATCCCTTCATTTACATCCAATACCCGGCAATACCTGATCACTCCCGTTCTTGTTATTTTATCTGCCTGGATTTGTTACCTGGTCAAAGATTTTGTAGGATATGAGGTCGTTTCATTCATCCTGCTGATCCTCATCTCAATCCTGGCGCTCTTTTATGGAACAGGCCCGATCTTATTGGCCTCTACACTCTGCGCCCTGATCTGGGATTATTTTTTCATACCCCCGCAATTTACCCTGCATATCGAACGGGCGGAAGATATGCTTATGCTCATCATGTTCTTCATCATCGCTTTGCTGAATGGCATTCTTACATCAAGAGTCCGTGGCCAGGAGAAAAAAATCAGGATCCGTGAAGAGCGCACGGATGCATTGTACCAGCTGACCAAAGAACTTGCAACAACATCGGGCATCGAAGAGGTTACACTAACAGCACGAAAATACATTCAGAAATATTTCAAACTCGATTGTGCCATCCTCCTGAAGAATGACTTGAATGCCCTTGACGACCAGATACGACACGTATCAAAGATAGAACTGTCTGAAACCGATAAGGGAATTGCTGCCTGGGTGTATAAAAATTCGGATAAGGCAGGAAAGAATACAAACACATTGCCGTCAGGAAATTATACATTTTATCCATTGACTGGAAACAATGACAATACGGGTGTCATTGTTGTTGAGCATACAAAAGTGTTTACACTGGGCGAGGAACAATTCTGGGAAGCATTCATTGCACAGATATCAGGAAAATTCGAGCGGGAGTTTTTAAGGAATTCAGCGAAAAATGCATACATATTGAGTGAATCAGAAAAACTTTACAAGACACTCTTCAATTCCATTTCTCATGAATTCCGTATCCCGGTTGCAACCATAATCGGGGCATCAGACACGCTGCTTTCGCAAACTTTCCCGGAAGAAACCAGGAAGAAACTCTATTCAGAGATCAGCATTGCATCAATCCGGTTAAACCGTATCATTGATAACCTGCTGAACATGTCACGCCTTGAATCAGGACGTATAACTCCAAGGACTGACTGGTGTGATGTACATGACCTGGCAAACAACGTGTACGAATCCTTAAGGATGGAATTACAACCATTTCAACTCTCAACAGTCATCCCCACCGAGATGCCTCTCGTTTTTATCGATTTTGGCCTGATGGAGCAGGTCCTCCACAATCTGGTTCTCAATGCCACTCAACATTCACAACCCGGCAGCAGGATCAGGCTAAAGTTTTTTTATGATAACGGAGTACTGACAATCCAGGTCATGGACAGGGGAAAAGGTTTTTCAGCAATTGAACTGGCTTCTGTCTTTAATAAATTCTATCGCGGAGAAGATGCCAGGACCGGCGGAACAGGATTGGGGCTTTCGATTGTCAGGGGTTTCGTGGAAGCTCACAAGGGTACCGTAATTGCCGGGAACCGTCAGAACGGCGGGGCCATATTTACAATCAAAATACCGGCGAAAGCAATAACTCAAAAAGACACCGAGAATAAATAATGATTACTTTAACCATGCCTAAAGTTCATGCCATGCAGGAAACGATTCTGATCATCGATGATGAGGTGCAAATCCGCCGATTGCTGGAAATTACGCTTTCGGCAAACAGCTATAAAATCTCGGAGGCATCCTCCGGGAAAGAAGGCCTCTCCCTTGCCGCTTCATTCCAGCCATCGCTGATCCTTCTAGACCTTGGATTACCGGATCTTGACGGAAATGAGATCCTGAAAAAACTCCGCGAATGGTACCAGAAACCAATCATTATTCTGTCTGTAAGAAATTCCGAAGAGGATATCATCCAGGCACTCGATTCGGGGGCCAATGATTATCTCACAAAACCTTTCCGAACCGGTGAATTGCTGGCCCGGATCCGTGTGGCCATCAAGCAAAGCCAGAGCCTGCCTGATGATCCGATCCTTGAATGCGGAAGCCTGACGATCGATCTTGGAAACCATACTGTCCGCAAGAATAACCAGCTCTTAAAACTTACATCAACAGAATTTTCCCTGCTGGCCCTGTTGGCCAAAAATGAAGGCAGGGTGCTGACCCATCAGTTTATTCTCAGGGAAGTCTGGGGAATGGGCTACATCGAGCAGACACAGTACCTTCGGGTTTTTATTGCACAACTGCGGAAAAAGGTCGAAGATAATCCATCAAGACCTAAAATACTTAACACGGAATCAGGGATTGGCTATAGGTTCGGGAGCTAAAATCAGAATCCATTAGTGCGAATCACATCCAGTTCGCCGGCAGAAAACAGTCCGCACTTGAAAAGATGAAGGAACTGTTCTGAATTACCTTTATCGAAAAGCATCACATCATCAGAATTTACTGTTACTTTCACACCATGATCATAAAGGATCCGGATAGGATGAGTTTTGTACGATTTGATCCGCTTTAACGCGATGTTGCTTGCCGGGCAAACATTCAGCCGGATCCCGTTTGCCGACAGCCATCTCATGACTTCCGGCGATCCTGCCGCCCCGATGCCATGCTGAACTGCATCCAGTTCCAACACTTCAACAGCCTCACGAACGGATTCGGCATCTCCGAATTCCCCGGCATGGGCTTTGCATTTCAGTCCCAGCTTCCGGGCATGCTTGTAAATTGATGCATAATTATGGACAGACTGGGCTGTTTCAATATCATACAGATCAATGGACCGGAAATATCCCGAATCAAGGTATGGCCCGATGCAGGCTAATACAGTGCGCAATGACAGGACTTTCGCCATGCCGATCTCCGGCCTGTATTCAATTTCAGGTGCGATCTTCCGGTGGGCATTTTTAAGAATTGAGATGACTTCTTCCGGCAGAAGATGAAAAAGCTGCCCGATGGTAACATCAACACTCATCTCGAGGACTGTGACACCATCCGATTTTGCCTGTAGAAACGAAGCTTCAACAACAGCCTGCAACGCACCCGGACGATCAAACACAGGACGGAAGACATTTCCAATCCACCGATTGATCCCTGCAATGCCTTCGTCTCCTGAATGAAATTTTTCAAGTTTGCTCCCGGTAAATTTCTGGATCTGCTTCAGCCGCCCGCCCAGCAGGCAATGATTGTGCAGGTCAGTCTTCGGAATAGCTCGTACAGCCTTCAGATTCCGGTTAGTTAAGGCTTCAGTGAAACTCGGCATGCTGAGTTTATTCTTTGTTTATGACCACGGAATTTGTATAGAGCGGGATCTCATTCTGAAAGATTGAGAAGTTGACCTTGTTCGGGAGGCTGTTCTTGTTGTATAAAAGAACGACGAACTGATTTTGCCCGACATTGTTGATCTGAATATAATTGTATGACGACATGGCCGAACTCTGGGCAGTTATGTTCATGTTTTGAACATTGAACGTCATGAAAGCATTGGGGTCAAAATTGATCGCAAGTTTTACCGGATACAAAGAATAAAGGTCGATGTGCATCTCCACTACCTTTGATGAGTACTTCACATTGAATGTGGCTCTGGCCATAGGGCTTTCATAGAGGATGTTATCGGCTGTTTTCATCTCATCATAGGAACGCGTATCCCACATGGTTCCGGCAATATCCTGCTGCTTGAGCTTCTTCCCTGACTTTACCTGGCCCAAGAGACTGATGACAAATATTCCAAGGAATATTCCCAAAACGAACGCAAAGCCGATCTTAAAACGTGGAGAGAAAAATATCCTCGACATTCTTTCAGAAATTGAAAGTTTCTCAGTTGGAATGTAGTTTTCCATTTTTATTTTATTTAGGATTTGTTGCTTAATATCAACATCAAGGAGCTTCTCTTCCCTGAATCTTTCACTGGTTTCTTTTCTGTCAGCATACATTTTTTTCGCTTCCGGGGTCGATTCCAGCCAATTCATCAGCGCCTCATGTTCACCGGGATTCAGTTCACCATCGATGTCCCTGTAAATCCTCCGGATGATTTTCGGATCAATCATAATCAAAAAATTTATCTTGAATCAGCAGGGAGTTCAGTTTCTCCCTTGCCATAAACAATCTTGATTTCACGGTTTTTTCATCTGTTTTCATCACTTCCCCGATTTCTCCATATGACATCTCAAAAAAATATTTCAGCAGAATAATCGCCCGGAAGTCCGGTTTTAGCTGCCGTAATGCTGCATGCAACTTAATTCGCTGTTCTTCTTTAATGTTGTTTGTTGACGGTTCATCCCGTAATTCATTGATATCACTCAGTCTCTCAAATGTTCTCTGCGATTTTAAAAAGCTGATCGCATCATTGATCGCGATCCTGTAGATCCAACTGAAAAATTTGTGCTTAAAATTAAAACTGCCTAACTTTTCATACACTTTAATAAATACATCCTGGGTCAGATCTTTTGCCTGTGCCTCATCCCCGGTCATCTTAAAGATCAGGTTGTACACTGGTTTTTGATAGGTGTCGATCAGTATTTCAAACGATGATATTTTTCCTTCAAGGACCTCCCTGACCAGTCTATTATCATCCTGTGTTATCATAAGTACCGGATTCTTAATAAAAGTTGGAGAAAGATAAGAAAAAAATATAACTCCTGTATTCAGGCTAGCCCAGGATCGAAATTTTCCACAGGTCTTTCCTGCTCATTCTAAGAACCGGTGAAATGGCAAGCATCCCGGCCTTCCCGATCGTCTTCTGCAAACCTTTCAACTCTTTCAGCTTATCTGCCAGGCCTTTCTCCTGTTTCACAGGAAGATCATTCTCCCGCAACATCAGGACACTCTTTGCCTTAATGGATAATTCAAGATATAAACCGATAAAACAATAAAGATCGAGGACCACTTCCGCAGGAAAATATTTTTTCACGGACAACAAATATGTTCCAGATTTTGTCTCGGAGAATTTTCCCTTCCTGATCATCGACAGGATCTTCACTTCCGAATCAAACTCGATCTCAAGCCAGCTGCGGATGGTCTTTTCATTTTTCCGGAACAAAAATCCCATCACCGAAGGAACGAGGAAAAAGATTACGAGGGCTGAAGTCATTGGCGGGAAGAGGAAGAAATTGTAGATCATATGCAGCAATATTGCAAGGATTGCTCCTGCAAGGATGGATAGCCCGGGATTGAGTTTCCGGTTCAGCGAACTCATCCCGAGAATGCCGACAAAAGAAGTGGCTCCTCCGTGCATGATCGCCGTCCCGAACCCGCGCGTGATCCAGAGCATGAGGTTTTCCTGGTCGCCGGCAAAATGGTAGAGATAAAAAAGGTTCTCGGCAAGTGCAAATCCCGAGCCGATGGCAAAGCCGTATATGGCGCCATCAATCATGAACCCGACATGATTTCTCCGGATAAGCCGGATCAGCAGCGACATTTTTAGAATCTCTTCCGGGAATGGAGCAATGAATCCGGAGTAATTTGCAAATGGAATATTAAGATTCAGGATCAGGAAAGTGTTCAGAAAAAAACTTGCAGCAGCACTGAACAGACCCCAGCAAATACAAATGAGCAGGATTTTCTTGTTGACAAGTTTAAAGCAATCCAGGAAGATGAACAGGACCAAAAACAGGAATACCGGGATGAGGCTCACTGCTATTTTCATGTTGAAACAGAATTTGCTTTTTAGTTAGTGTTAGTATTCCGGGCAAAGGACGGTTGATTTCTGAACAAGGATAACGAATTTTGATTTTGGAAGTAGAGGAATCTAGCAATTACAAGGCGGATTCAATTTTGTAGAGACCTTCTTTACTTTCCGCATGACCCGCATCAGGTTACTTCCCCAGATCTTCTTAATATCCCGCGTTGAATATCCCCTTCTGACAAGCTCCTTTGTGATGTTCTTCATCTCGCTCACATCAAAACAGCCATTCACTGCGCCTCCCCCGTCAAAATCCGTCCCGATTCCCACATGATTGATCCCGGCAACTTTCACGATATGATCAATGTGGTTGACAACATCTACCACAGTCGCCAGCTTTTGAGGAAACTTATGATCCAGTTCATTCCACTCCCTGTGCATCTTTTGCTGTTCTGCTTCCGGCAGGTTTTCATAATTCTTATATCTTTTTCTGAACTCAGCCCGGACCGAATCCCGGGCCGGGCTGGGATCAGGAGCCTTCACATAATCGCTGAGGATGCACATCTGGATCACACCGCCATTTTTTGCAAGGGCAACAAGCATCTTGTCATCCATGTTCCGTTTGTTGCTGCATATCGCCCTGGCGCAGGAATGCGAAGCAATTACAGGTGCTTTGGAAATTGTAAGAACATCATAAAATGCTTTATCGGAAATATGGGAAACATCAACCATCATCCCGATCTTGTTCATGTACTGCACGACATTCTTGCCGAATTCGCTAAGGCCGGTAAATTCAGTCGTATCCGTTGACGAATCGCAGATGTCGTTATTTTTGGTATGACATAACGTTATGTACCTGGCTCCTTTACTGTAAAAAGACTGGATGAGCGAAATATCATTCCCAATCGGGTAACCGTTTTCAATTCCAATAAAGATTGCACGCTTCCCTTTTCTTTTTAACCGGTAAGCATCATCCGGTGAAAAGGCCAGTCCTGCAACATTGCGATTGCGTTCAACGACCGCGTAGATCGTATCGAACAAGCGATCAGCCCGGATCTTTGCCAGTGCATTCCCGGCCGGCGTCCTTGGGCCCTGCGAAAGAAACACCGCGAAAAATGCAGCATCCAGATCGCCTGACTTCATCCTCGGGAAATCATATTTTGAATTATCACCCGATGAACCGTGGTCCCTGGAAACATCAAATCCTTTATCCATCAGGTTCAACGGGGCGTCGGTATGAGAGTCAACAGTCAGGATCTTCTTATGGATCCTTTCAACTTTCCTGTCTAGTTCACTTTCGGATGTTTGCCCGGAAACCCGGTACGAACCGGCAAGAAAAAACGAGAAGAAGAAAACAATAAGGCAATAATTCATTCGCATATTCGTCATTCGCATATTCGTCATTCATTTAAGTTGTCTCAGGTAAAGCTGGATTGTATTCTCAAGTCCGTAATAAAGGGCATCACAGATCAGTGCATGACCGATTGAGACTTCAAGCAGTCCGGGAATATTCTGATGAAAATAGTGCAGGTTCTCCAGGTTCAGGTCATGACCAGCATTGAGGCCAAGGCCACATTCCCCGGCAACAATGGCAGCTTCCCTGAAAAGAGTGATCGCAGATTCATGATCAGCAGCGAAATCCCTTGCATATTTTTCAGTATACAGTTCAATCCTGTCAGTACCTGTTTTCACTGCATTCATGATCATCGCCGGATCAGCATCAATAAAGACAGATGTCCGGATGTTGTTTTGCCTGAATTCTGAAATAACCTTTGTAAGGAATTGTTCATTTTTTATGGTATCCCATCCTGCGTTGGATGTCAGTGCATCCGGTGGATCTGGCACCAGCGTGACCTGGGCAGGCCTTACCGAGAGAACCATGTCAATGAAGGATTTTGAAGGATAGCCTTCGATGTTGAATTCTGTTTTCAGAAGCGGCCTGAGGTCAAAAACATCCCGGTACCGGATATGCCGCTCATCAGGCCTTGGATGTACCGTGATCCCTTCAGCACCAAACCGTTCACAATCGAGTGCCACCCTGATCAGATCCGGAAGAGATCCTCCCCTTGCATTCCGCAAAGTGGCTATTTTATTAATGTTAACGCTTAGTTTCGTCATTCAAAACTTTTTGGTAAAGTTACAACATTCAGGAAAACAAGAACTGCTGGCGTTTATAAGCTTTTTAAATGGCACAGTTCCGAGCTGGTAATCATTTTACTAAATTTACAGTTTTAATCCCTTTCCTATGAGAGCCGTCATCCAGCGGGTAAAGGAAGCATCCGTCAGCATCAGTGGATCCGTGACGGGAAGAATCAACCAGGGACTGTTGATCCTTGTTGGGATTGAAGAATCTGACACCTCCGATGATGTGGATTGGTTGACCGGGAAGATTACCCGTTTGCGGGTATTCAATGATGCCAAAGATGTGATGAATCTTTCAATCCGCGATATTGACGGCGAGATCCTTGTGGTCAGCCAGTTTACGTTGCATGCCAGCACCCGGAAAGGAAACCGTCCTTCTTACATTCGGGCAGCGCGGCCGGAGGTTGCAACGCCTTTATACAATCAATTTGTTATCATGCTGGAATCAGAAACCGGGAAACAGGTCAAAACCGGGAAATTCGGAGCCATGATGGAGGTTTCACTGATCAATGACGGACCAGTGACAATACTGATTGATACGAAAAACAAGGAATGACAAACCTGCCGTACAAATTCAACCGGGTTGACAATAATTGAATCATTCGCGCGTTTCTGATTTATCGTATTGAAAAAATGCTTAACTTTGCACATCAATAAACAAACCTAAATTTAAACCATATCAAAATGAAAAAAGTTGTTATTTTAGTTTCTACAGTTCTGCTATTTGCAGGAATGACCTTTGGTCAGACTCCAAAAACACAGGAAAAAGCAACACCTGCCGCAACTAAAACTGAAGCTCCTGCCGCTAAGAAAGACGGAAAGAGCTGTGAAAAATCCTGTGATCATAAAGGAAAAGGAAAATCAGCTTGTTGCAAAAAAGGTGAAGAAGGCAAAAAAGATGTAAAAGCCACAACTCCGGAGAAGAAGTAATAAGCTTAATCTCTGATATTCTTAAAAAAGGGGCAGTCTTGTCCCTTTTTTTTATGCATGTCCGGGAATTCTGAATACAATGGGCATCCTTACCATGACACGAACCGGCTTCCCGCTTCTTCTGCCAGGTTCCCACCTGGGCATCATTTTCGTTACCCGCATGGCCTCCTCATCACAGCCGGAGCCCATCGCCTTCGTTACCTGGATATTGGAAACTGACCCGTCAGTTTCTATCACAAACACAACCATCACTACACCCTGAAGACCCGATTTATAGGCCCCGTCAGGATAATGGATATTGTTACGGAGGAACATCAGCCGCGAGAAATCACCCCCTGGAAACTTTGGAAAAACATCCAGGGTAGTATAGATCCCTGTGTCGTCATTCGTTCCATTGCCCTGCGACGCGTGCCCCTTCCCATTAATAGAATCTGTTTTCGCATCATCCTTCTTCTCCTCAGGCTGAACCTCTTCCTTTTTGACTTTTTTCTCGGGGACAGAATCAACAACAACAGGCGGTTGCGGTGTTTCAACTTCCGGCTTCGGGAGACTAGCCATTGCGTTCAGGTCATTATCGGGCGACTTGATAAAATCGTACTCAACGGAATAGAGCAAATCCATATCGGTCGTCAGGTTGGCTCCCTGGAAATAATACACCAGGAAAGGCGTAATGAACATGATCAGGAATACGGCTGCGCCGCCAACCAGTGAAAACAGGAGGTATTTTAAGTATTTCTTCCGGAGATAATATGAACCATACACCTTGTTTCTTCCTTCAAAAGCAAGGTCATTCAGATCCGGATATTTCTGTGATTTATTCTTCATCAATCGGAACAAACTGGAATGTATGGCTACCCGCCCAATTGTTTTTTTAAGATCTCGATAATCCTGCGTTCCTTTTTTGTTGGTCTGCCGATTCCTCGTTGCCTGTATTCAAAACCTGTTTCCTTGTTTACTTTCAGCTTATCATACTCTTCCTGCGGCGTGAGGTCCTCCATATAATTCTCCACAAGTTTGGCTGACATCCTGTGTTCGGGAATGCCAACAACTTTCACCGTTTTCCTGATTGGATTCAGGTTGATGGCAATCACCTCTCCCGGTTTAACTAGTCTCGATGGCTTTACAACCTGGTCGTTCACATGCACTTTACCCGAGCGAATGCTGTCGGTCGCAAGACTCCGGGTTTTATAGATCCTGACTGCCCAAAGCCACTTATCTATCCGAACGTCGCCCAACATAAATTATTTCTGACGGAAAAAGATTTCGACAGGAACCCCGGATAAACTAAATTGCTCGCGCAGCTTGTTTTCTAGAAACCGTTTGTAGGGCTCCCTGATGTATTGCGGATGATTGCAGAAAAATGCAAAAGCAGGATAGGCCATCGGCAACTGGGTTGCAAACTTGATCTTGACCATTTTCCCTTTCACGATTGGCGGTGGGGTCTGTTCTATGATCGGAAGAATAAAGTCATTCAGCTTCGCAGTCGGGATTTTGGCTGAACGGTGTTTAAAGACCTCAATGGCAGCCTCAACACCCTTAAAAATCCGTTGTTTGGTAAGCACGGAAGTGAAGATGATGGGAACATCCTTGAATGGCGCGATCTGCTCTCGTATCCGCTCTTCAAAATCCTTGTGAGTATTCGTCTGCTTCTCAACGAGGTCCCATTTGTTCACGAGGATCACAGCACCCTTGTGATTTTTTTCAACCAGTGAAAAGATATTCAGGTCCTGAGATTCAAAACCCCGTTCAGCATCGATCATCAGGATGCAGACATCACTGCTTTCAATGGAACGAATGGCACGCATTACCGAGTAAAACTCGATATTCTCGGAAACTTTCGATTTTTTCCGGATCCCGGCTGTGTCAATCAGCATGAATTCGAGATCGAAATATTTATAATGTGTATGAATGGAATCCCTTGTGGTACCTGGCACCGGCGTTACAATTGTTCGTTCATTACCCAGCAGTACATTGACCAGGGATGATTTTCCGGCATTCGGTCTCCCGATGATTGCAATCTTCGGTAATGCATCAGCAGCATTAGGCTCTTCATAATTGTATGCTTCTTTATCCGGAAGAACCTTCACAAGTTCATCCAGCAATTCCCCGGTTCCGCTGCCGCTCATTGCAGATATTCCATACAGCTCCTTGAAGCCAAGCTTATAAAATTCGGGAATATCGGCCAGTTGCGTGTGATTATCCAGTTTATTGGCGACGAGGAACACCGGTTTTGAAGATCGTCTCAGCATATCCGCCACAGCTTCATCCATACTGGTAATCCCATCCTTGATATCAACCATGAAGATCATGGCATCGGCTTCTTCAATGGCAAGACGAACCTGTTTTTTGATCTCATCTTCAAAAACATCATCCGAATTGTCAACATACCCGCCCGTATCAATCACGGAGAATTCAATTCCATTCCAGTCCGAACGGCCATAATGCCTGTCGCGTGTAACACCGCTTTCCGCATCAACAATGGCCTCCTTTTTTCCGGTGAGCCTGTTAAAGAGGGTTGATTTCCCGACATTCGGCCGGCCAACTATTGCAACGATGTTTGACATATATGTGTTCTAAAATAATTTGCTTTTTTTTCTGACAGCGCAGCTCAAATGACGATCTGCAAAACCTGTTTTGCTATTCAACAGAATAGCCGAATCTTTTTAATTCACTTTCATTATCCCGCCAGTCCTTTTTTACCTTCACCTTAAGTTCGAGGAAAACATGCTTCTCGAGGAATTCTTCAATGTCCTTTCTGGCTTCTGTTCCCATCTTCTTGATCGCTCTTCCCTGGTGCCCAAGGATGATCGCCTTCTGTGATTCCCTCGCCACAAAGAGATAAACGGAGATCCGGATGATCTCTTCCTCCTCTGAGAATGAATCAACGACAACTTCCACACTGTAAGGAACTTCCTTGGAGTAGTTGAGCAATATCTTTTCACGGATGATCTCGGCAATAAAGAACCGCTGCGAACGATCCGTCAGTTCATCCTTTGGAAAGAATGCCGGAGATTCAGGAAGATATTTTAGTATGGTGTCAAATACCAGCGCGGTGTTAAAGCAATGAAGCGCTGAAATTGCAATGATATCGGCTTTTTCAAGTGTCTGCTTCCAGTGTTCAATGGCCGCCTGGACTTTCTCCTGGTCACCAAGATCGACCTTGTTGATGACAACAATTACAGGTTGTTCTGTAGCTTTAAGCTTTTCCAGGACTTCCTCGTGCTGGAAATGCTCACCCAGTTCAATTACAAGGAGTATGATATCCGCATCCGACATGGAGGAATAAACCGTTCCCAGCATCGATTTATGAAGCAGGTAGTGTGGTTTGAGAATTCCCGGCGTATCGGAATATACAACCTGGAAATCTTCACCACTGAAGATCCCCATGATGCGATGACGCGTCGTTTGCGCTTTGTAGGTAATGATCGAAAGCTTCTCCCCCACCAATACATTCATCAGTGTTGACTTTCCTACATTCGGACTCCCGATGATTGAAACGTAACCCGCTTTATGTGCCATATTTTGCAAAAGTAGTTGATTTTCTTGAGTATATAAAATTTTTCAACATCCATCACGAATGAGATTCATGAAAGAAAAAAATTCTGCAGGGAAATTTCCTGTAAAAGAAAGAGGCCGCCCTCAGCCATTCCTGGCTTAAAGACGACCTCTTCTACAATGGATAGCTTAAATCTATTTCAGGATAAGCTTTTTAATGATGTTTTTATTCTCAGTCGAAATCCGGATCATATATTCTCCCCTGGGCTTTGAACTGAAATCAAACGAGTAGCTTTTGCTGCCTTTGTAAGAACCAGATTGAATGAATCTGCCCGTATTATCATAGATATTCACGATAAGTGTTTGTCCGTTCAGGTGTTTCGTATTAATTGTAAACATCCCGTCAGTCGGATTTGGCACAATTGTGATGTCTTCCTTTGACAGTTCAGGAATTCCCACATAACCATCCTGGGAAACTGTTACGTCAACTGGCGTCAGGCCCGATACGCTGACAGTAATGGTCGCAACCCTTGGGGCAGTATTTGAATTCTCGGTATAGTTTGCAGTGATGGTGCCATTTCCAGTGCCACCGGGGTTTACAGTACACCAGGTCTGGTTGCTGACAACCGTCCAGTTGGTATTGGAAGTAACTGTAAAGCTGGTTGATCCGGCCTGGAAAGCAACATCCTGGTTTAACGGGGCAACATTGAGCGTAGGAGCAACACCACCCTGCGTTACTGTCACAACCATCGGTACAATACCTGCAACTGTAACGGTAAGGTTTGCCACACGCTGGGCTTCGGACGCATTATCTGTAAATGAGGCATTGATAGTGCCATCCCCGTTGCCGTTTGCGGTCGGAGTGCACCATGCCTGGTCGCTGACAACAGTCCAGTAAGAGTTGGAAGTAACTGTGAAACTTGTACTCCCTGCCGGTGCTGTTACATTCTGGTTAGGTGGCGTAACATTTAGTGTTGGAGCAACACCGGCCTGGGTAACTGTATTGGTTACTGAAATGCCGGTGATCGTTGTTGTAATTGTAGCCAGGCGTGATGCCAATCCTGTGTTCTGAGTGTAGTTTGCAGTGATCGTTCCATTCCCTGAACCCGAAGGTGTAACGGTGCACCATGTCTGGTCGCTGGTTACCGTCCATGCACTGTTTGAAGTTACAGTGAAGGTTGTGGAACCTGCAGGTGCCGGAACGCTCTGGTTAGGTGGTGTGACCGCAAGTGTTGGCACCACGGCAGCCTGCGTTACAGTGACAACAATCGGTGTCAGACCTGTTACTGTAGTTGTAACGTTGGCAACCCGGGCGCTTCCTGTAAGATTGTCGGTATAGGTCGCTGTGATCGTGCCATTTCCTGAACCTGATGGTGTCACAGTGCACCATGTTTGATTGCTGACAACAGTCCATGCACTGTTTGAGGTTACTGTAAATGGCGTGGTTCCGGCTGTAGATGTAACATTCTGGTTAGGTGGTGTAACAGCCAGTGTAGGAACGAGTGCAGACTGGGTTACGGTTACCACAATCGGCGTCAACCCTGTTACAGTTGTTGTAACATTGGCAACCCGCGGGCTACCCGTAAGGTTATCGGTAAAAGTTGCAGTGATCGTCCCATTTCCTGAACCCGATGGAGTGACTGTGCACCAGGTCTGATTGCTGACAACAGTCCAGGCGCTGTTTGAGGTTACCGTAAATGGAGTAGTCCCTGCCGTTGACGTAACGTTCTGGTTGGGTGGTGTAACAGCCAGTGTAGGAACGAAAGCAGCCTGGGTTACAGTTGTCACGATGGGGGTCAGGGTTGCAACAGTGGTTGTAACATTGGCAACCCTGGGACTTCCTGTAAGGTTATCTGTATACGTTGCAGTGATCGTCCCATTTCCTGAACCCGATGGAGTGACTGTGCACCAGGTTTGATTGCTGGTAACAGTCCAGGCATTGTTTGAGGTGACTGTAAATGAAGTGTTCCCGGCTGTAGAAGTTACATTCTGATTGGGAGGCGTAACAGCCAGTGTCGGGGAACTGGATGTCCCGGTGATCTGAACATCGTCAATTGCCCAGTAATAGGCATAGGATCCTGTATAATTCCATTTGATCTTCACCTGACTCTGTCCTGCAAGAGCGGCTATCACCTGGCTGAATGCAAGAGGATTAGCTGTTGTAGCAGTCCACGTCTGGATTGTTGTCCAGGTAGATCCGTTATTAATGCTGTAGGAAACTGTTGCGGTAGATCCCGTATAGAACCTGAAGTAATGGTTGAACTTCACGGTGATGCTGGTAAAGCCTGTCATGTCAATGGTTGGCGTCACAAGGTCAGCATTCTGTGAATTTCCTGACCCATATCCATCGCTGTTCAGGTAAGCATAATTGCCGGTAAGGGCAGGTAGTGGCGTAACTCCTGTCATGACGCCAAATGTCCAGATCTGTCCGTTACCCTGGTGATCAACCTGTGACCAGCAGCTTGGAATGGTTGTGCCGGAAAAACTTTCATTGAACGGCAACGTACTGTTCCCGCAATTCGTGGTGAAAGTCAGGTCTGCGCCATAGAATGTAGAAGTGCTGTTGGTTGCATAGGCCCTTATATGGTAAGTTGTGTTTGAAGTCAATCCTGTAAGCGAACTGGTGAATGTACCGGTTCCGGTACCATCAGTTGTATGATTGCCGGCAATGGTAGGATTAGCAGTAGTTGACCAGCAGGTACCTCTTGCTGAAACGGATGAACCGCCGTCTGTTACAACAACGCCACCGGCTGTTGCTGTTGTCATGGTGATGGCTGAAGCTGCTGTCGTAGTAACGTTGGCAGCACCCGGTGTGAAAGTGAAATCAGCTCCATAGCTTGTTCCATCCGAATTTGTTGCGGCAATCCTGAAATGGTAGGTGACACCGGCTGTAAGCCCGGAAATACTGGCGTTTTCAGGAGTTGTTGCACTTCCCGAACCTGCACTTAATGTCGTCGTGCTGGTTCCATAAGCAATGGTTGTTCCCCATTCAAAATGATACGTTGAGGCCAGCCCGTTGGGATTAACGGTACCATTCAATACTGCTGAAGTTGCTGTGACGGTAGTGGCGTCGGTCGTTGTAGCCGTAGGCTGGTTGGACCATTTCAGGGAAGCTATCTTTGTTGACCATGGCCAGGAACCGCCATACGTGCCAACATATTCATTGGTTGTCCAGAAGGTAATATTGTCTGAAGGGTCAATGCTCATGGCTGCATAATCACCCCAGCGGGTTGCGCCGGTCATCGAAGCAGCACCTGTCTGGATGATCCCTTCTGTTACTGTCATTGTACTGGCTGCATCTGCTGCTCTTCTTCCGGTGAAATAGATGGAAGGGAACATAGATGAACTTGAGACTGTATATGCAAGAGCCATATCACCATTGATGTTCTGTGCAATACTGCCTAACCAACGGGATTTTCCATCGCCCGGATTAAATGACGATTGTTGAGTCACTGACCACGTTGATCCTGTTTTCCGGTATTCATACCATCTTACACCAGCGACACCGCTGCCGATGTTTACACTGTGACAGGTGACAAATGATTCATAACTTCCAAAATTCCTGTACTGATTTCTGAACATCAGGCGATCCCCGAGGCCATCCAGTTTGTTTGTAGTACCTGATTGGGCAACAACACCACTTCCTGTGCCAAGCATTGTATAGGTTGTAACCGGGAGATTCGTCACAAAAGTAAATGTTGAGTTGGCCGTAGTGACCCAGTCAACATGCAAAGCCCAGATCCTTAATTCACTGGCTCCACCACCGGAGTTGTCATTGATATAGGTAAAATAATTGGGTGTTCCTGCAGCCGGGAATGTCCCGTCACAATCTGAAGGGAGCATGGCATAGCAATCAGTTCCTAATCCTGAACCACTTCCGCCCAGGGTTTCTGTTTTAAAATAGATCATTGCAGCACTTGCATCCCCGGTGAGCATTTTGCTTCTCTGTAACACGCAGCCTGCAGCCCCGATGAATGGAGTTGTACCTGTATTGGTATTGAACCTGTTAACAGCCATATAATATCCATCCTGCCAAACACCAAGCTTTGGGTAATCCGGCATATAATCCAATTGAAATGCATAACGGTAATAGGTTCCTGTAGGATCGGGGGTTGTTGAAATTGCAACCAGTTCATATTCCGTATAGGATGGATAAGTTCCGCAGTCGATAGCAAACTGGGCAATCAGCCAACGGTCAGCATTTTCATCATAAAGTACAATAGCATCTCCGTCATTATGGCCGTTCCAGTTCCCGCTGAATCCACTCCAGATCGTTGACGTTGTAACAGGGCCGTAAAGGGATGTCCCCGTTTTGTTGTACATCTGAAGTTCGCTGTTCACAACCTGGACATAATGATTCGGACCAACATCACCCGTGGGATCAGGAGGTGTAACACGTCCTGAATTGGCGCTGTTCTTGACTCCGTCAAAATTTAATATTGGGTTTGTTACCAGCGGCTGATGCGTATTCCCCAAAGCCATGACCTGAAGTGCCGGATCCGGAGGTGCCTGGTAATTGATCGGAATGTTCTTGATCCTGTTGGGAACAATTCTTTCCTCATTTTCTCTGCGTGAACTGTTTTTCACCGGTTTCATATCCCTTAGGGGAGCAGAAACATCAAATTTTACAGGATACTTAACTTCTACTACCTGAGCGTTCAGGCACTGTGGAATCGAAAGCAGTGCCATGGCAAGCAGGAGAAGGCATCCAGAAAGGACATTTTTCATCATGGGGAACAATTTTTGAGTTAATTAAAATTTAACATATGAAACGTTTGTATTTCATTTTATTGTGTAAACAGACCAACGACAATAAGAAAAGTTGCCTTGATTGTTAAAAAAAAAGTTGATTTGGTTGTAACCTTTTCAGAAATAAAAAATGTAGCTCCAAAATCATCAAAATTTACTGCGTTTTTCAAGTCAGTATTTGGGGTACAAAATTAACCTTTTACCCGGATCAGGATCAAAAGAATAGGTTAACCGATAAAATTTACCGGTAAACAGGACAGATTGCAGAATGATGCAGCGCAAAATGGCAAAACAGTTTTACCATTTTGTCATCTTGCTATTTTGGAATTGACCCCGTAAAACAGAACCCAAAATCAATGGGGTGGGCATCGGCTAATGATCAAATCATGGGCAACAATTGCTATTACGACAGGATGATCAATCAACTGGACTATCATGAATCATTTTGGTCGCATTCGGGTCGTTTGACTGGTTTTGAATCTGAAGGTGCCATTTTTAAACAGGCATCAGACAATTAGATAATAAATTCCCAAACAGTATTTTTTACTTTTTGATGGTTCTCCGGTTTCAAATTCACCAATGGTAACCCTGCTCTCCCAGCTAACCCCACGATATTATTGGCAGATATAAACCATTATTATCATAAATAAGTGTTAAAAAGCTTGACATATATTTGTATTGTAGTACCTTTGTGTGGATTAAGTCTAAATTAAATTAACAAAAAAGAAAATTAATTATGAAAAAGATAACCATATGCCTTTCCCTTTTAATACTGCTGTTTATCAATGTTCTGGGTACCCGGACACTTTTTGCAAGGGATCATTCCATTGCAACGTTTAATTCCACTGAAAAGGGAAAACTTAACACCATCGTTAAAGACGCAGTCAAATATCCAAACTTTACACTCAGCAAGGAAGAGCGCGGAGAAGTTTCCGTAACCTTCTCGCTGACTGATGAAGGGAAAATCAAGGTAGAGCAGGTAATCGCAGGTTCAAAACGGATTGAAGACTACGTTAAGGAGCAGCTCTCAGATGTAAGCGCAAAAGACGTGCTGCATTTTTACAACCAGCAGTATTCCGTAAAATTTCGTTTTGAGAACTGTTAATCCATGCTTATTCAGATGCATAAATGAAAGCCTTGGTCAGAACAACTGACCGGGGTTTTTATTTTTTTCCGATGCATGTAAATGTTTGTGGTTGAAAATTCATCCTTGCTGGAAAGATCATGCCGCGATGTTAATGGCTGAGAGCATTGACAGCCATCAATAGTGACTACTCTGACAAAAAATACAATCTTTCCAGAACCGGATTATTCAGGATAACCCCAAAGCCGGTTCTCCTGCAAATGTTTTAATCGATTTGTAGCTTGATAAGCAAATTATTCTGGTTGAATCTTTTATTTTCAAAAGTCAGTTAATAGAGGACCCATTAAGTATCATAAATTACAAAACTCTATCTTTGACAAAAAGTTTGTATGGTTTACGCATGCAATAAAGCATTTACCAGGCTGATCTTTTTTATTTCATTTTTCATACTGGTTACCTGCATTTTCCCCCCTCGTTGTATTGCTTACAAACATCAGGCTATTCCAGGTTTTATTATCATTAAGACTATTTCCATTACTGCAACTACTACTGAGAAAGGAGCTTCAGAGGAACCTCTTTCCATCACCATTCCCCTTAAAAGAGTAGGGCGGTTGTTTCTGCTTGAGGCAAACATTGATAACGAGATAGGCAACTTTGTTTTTGACAGTGGCGCATCAAAACTCGTTCTGAACCGGACTTATTTCAGGAAAAACACGATAATCAGCGATGAAGAAGGGGGTGGGGTTACAGGAACAACAGGCAGAATTGACCGGGCCAAAGTCAAACGGCTACAAATTTCCTCGCTGTCTTTTGAGAATGTAATGGCCGATGTTACTGATTTAGGTCACATTGAGAACAGACGGGGCGTTAAAATCCTGGGTTTATTTGGTCTCAGCCTGATAAAAAATTTTGAACTGGTCATTGATATTAACCACAATGAACTCCATTTGTATCGTCTGGATAAAAATGGCAACAGATTGGATACCTATGAGAAACAGCATGTGCCTGATGTCAGGGAGAAAATTAGTGAGTACAGGAACGTCTTGTTTGTAAAAGGAAAAATCGGGGGAAAAGAATTGAACTTCTGTCTGGATACCGGCGCTGAATCAAATGTCCTGAGCAGTTTCTGCCCAAAAAAAGCAATGAATTCAGTGACTATTCTCAGAAGGTCAGAGCTGATGGCTGCAGGTTCGCAGGGAGGGGACGTACTGTATGGTGCCATTAACGATTTCGTGTTTGCGGATAAAAAATTGACCAATATGCAAACGATCATTACCAGCATGCAAAATATGTCAGACGCTTATGGTGTTGAAATCGACGGGATGCTGGGATACGATTTTTTTTCGCTGGGTGAAATTTGTATCAATATAATAAAGAAAGAAATTGAAATCTGTTTTACAAAATCCGAAAAACAGTGATGGTTTGGTGTAAAAATATGTTTCTATTACTATGCATACTCAGCATACTCAGGGGCTATGGCCAGAATGACGACCCATCTGTTTGCCGTGTTGAGGATGGAAGGCTTATCTTTAAACTCGACCTTCGCTGGTCAGGCGAGCAAAAAAAGAAGATTTCCCTGCAATTCAGTCTCGACAGCGCAGTTCTGGCAAACGCATTTTCAGGGAAGGTTGAATTTACTGTTAAAGGGAACGACTGGAAAGTAAGGAAATTAAATCCGAACATCATTGAGTTGTCCAAAAGCTTGAACAACACGCAGCCGGCCAGGAAAAACAATGATGATGTAATTATGGTGGATGATTCCTGGATTACGTTCACTGATCCGGCTGACAGGCAATCTGCCACTTTTGGCATCAACAAATTCAGCCGGTTTGATGTCTTTCAGTATATCAAAGAAACAGCACAGTTTTTCCTTCCGGGGTATAAGAATGCAGGAAAGGTCTATCTCTCGGGATCATTCAATAACTGGAGCACTAGTCAATTGCCATTGATAAAAAGTGACTCAGGATGGTCAGTAAAGATTAAGCTCAAACCGGGCAAATACTCATACAAATACATCATTGATGGCAAATGGACACAAGATCCTTTCAATCATGAGTATGAAAATGATACCTATTCGGGATTCAATTCAATCGTCTTTTGTTTTAACCAGATCTTCGTTCTTTACGGTTTTCACAATGCAAAAAGCGTGTTTCTTTCTGGTAGCTTCAATGAATGGAACAAAAAGGAATTAAGGATGTTCCGCACCAAGGGTGGATGGGCAGTTCCATTATATCTGCGGGAAGGGATATATTCCTATAAATTTCTCGTGGATGGGCAATGGATAACAGATCCGGCGAATAAAGCCAAGGGACCTGACGGTAAGGGTAATTATTATTCTTATGTTGGCATCGGAGACAGTATTTTTTTCCGTCTGACTGGATTTCCGAAAGCGAGAAAGGTTATTGTTGCAGGAGATTTTAACAACTGGAATACCGAAGAACTGCATCTGGAAAAAGTGGATGGAGGATGGAAATTACCCTATATTCTGGCACCNGGTAATTATGAGTATAAGTTCATTATTGACGGACAATGGACCGTTGACCCGAAAAATTCAGGAAGGACGGGTTCAGGTAGTTATATCAATTCAATCCTGGCTGTCAAGCCCAATCATACTTTTATTCTTGATAACTATTCGAATGCCGGAACTGTGATTGTCACAGGAAGCTTTAACGACTGGAAAAAAGATGGTTATCAGATGGTAAAGAAAGAAGGGAAATGGACTCTCCCCCTCTACCTGAGACCCGGAAAATCTTTGTACAAATTTATCGTGGATGAAAAATGGATACTTGATCCGAATAATGAGCTGTACGAAAATAATGAATCCGGTACAGGCAACTCCGTCCTCTGGATCAAGCCTTAAATACTTCAGTAAATTGAAGGTGTTCAGGTGATAGCAGAAACTTCTCTACTCCTTTACGCACCTGACCGATAAACCATAAGGCGTGTAATCGTAGCCGCTACTGCCTGAGCCAATATACCCACCGTCATAGGTGAGGTAATGGTTCCATGCCCAGTTTCCTTCGCCCCGCGACGACGACCAGAAAAATGCGTAATTAGCCAGACCATCGAAACTGCCATCATCGAGTCTCATTCCACCCGGAAGGGCTGTAAATCCGCTGCTATTAGTGGCATCGGTATTAGGTGAACCCCAATGTGCGTATCCTGCTTCTTTCATTTTTCCACCTGCTATTATTAAACCACCTAAAAGGTCTGTAAGGGTTGCCCAGTCGGAATTTGCCGGCAAATGCCACCCCGTTGGGC
>TBL_comb47_HYPODRAFT_10000464_pt1 | contig 54058 bp, 48 predicted proteins | sample TroBogypolimnion_40_FD_10682 | JGI IMG/M metagenome (IMG submission 10682)
ATCGAGGGGGATTTTTATAAATCATAGATCACTAATATTTAATGATTATTGTTTAATAGACCCAATCTCCCCTAACCCCTCTTTGCTAAAGAGGGGAAATAATAAGAATACTTTCACAGCCTCAATACGCCCCTACGGTGTTTTTTATCGTTTCCACACCGATAAGAAACTTGTTTATATACCTATGCCTTAGAAGAGAGTAGCCTAAACTTAAAAGCCCAATGTTCTCCCCCCCCCTCTAGATAACCCCTTTACAAAGGGGAAAGCTAAAATAATTATATTTTCATAGTTTCATTCGCCCCTACATTCGTTTAACGATGTGTTTTCAGAGCTAATTTTTATTTCAGTCGACGGACATTCTATAAGTAGCAATAATTGAACAAATTACGGCTTAATTTAGACATTGTAACTTTTATCATCTTTTAAATTAGTTTAAAAAATAGATTATCGATAATTTTACACAATTTTGTAAAATTCATAGCAAGTATTAAATTATGAGGTCATAAATAATCTCCGTCTAAAGTAATAGGCAAATCATAACCTCCCTAGATACTTTTATGCTTATGACTTTTATTTGCGCAAGAGTCGACAAAATACTTGAAAGACTTACGAATCCTTATCTACTTTAATATTAATGTAATCCAAATCTGATTTAATGGATGTGGTAATTTTTGTAACTTTGATAGTATTTTCGTAAGTTTCAATGTTATTTAGCTACTAGCATCAAAACGGCAAACCAGTGCCGAATTTAAATTGAGGAACTAAGCAAGCCAACAAGAGATTTTTTAAATTTAAATTCAAAATTAATAAATAAACCGTAAATAAAATTACCATGAATGAATCTATATTAGTTAACGAATCTCAAGCCAAAAATGTATTAGACAGCATTATCATTCCAGCTAGACCCGCTATTATGATAGCTATTAGTGAAGCACAACAAAAAGACGCTGAACTCAGTGAAATAGCTGATTTAATTAGCCGAGACATTAGTTTGTCTGCACTCATATTAAAGACTATAAACTCTTCTTTTTATAGCCTTCCAAGTAGAATAAGCTCCATTGAAGAAGCTGTTAAGCTATTGGGCATGAAAAATATTTCAATGCTCATTACTGGCTTATCTATGCGTAATTTATCACCTTCTAAAAAGTTTGATATTTTCTGGGATCATTGTGACAGTTCAGGTCTTGTTTCTGCATATATTGCACAAAAACTAGGTGGCTTTAATAAAGATGATGCACATCTGTTAGGTTTATTTCATGACTGTGGCAGAATTTTGATGTATCAACAATTCCCAACTTATGAACAAACCCTTAATATTGCGGTAGATTCTGATAGACACCTAGTCATACACGAAAAAGAACAACATTCAACTGATCACGCTATAGTAGGGTCTTTTCTTGCTAAAGCCTGGTGCTTACCAGTGAATATTATTGAGGCTATCAAATATCATCATGACATTGAAGCTTTCCAGAAAGGCTTAGTTTCGGATTCAATACTTTCTTTGATAGTACTTTGTCACTTAGCAGAGCACATTAGTAGTCCTGATTCAATTTATAATGATAGTATGTGGTCAACGCACTCTGCTGAATTCATGGAATATCTTTGCATAACAGAAGACCAAATCACTGAGTTGGAGTGGGATATCAATCAAATGTTTTTATAGCATGCCTCACAAGCATTCCACATTCCAGCAAGGATTGTTTAGCTTCGCAATCAGAGCTAACGTCCCAATTTAAAAGCAATAAGATTTAAAAAGCCCATCCGCTGTTTTCAGCCTCTTGCAAGCACTTTTGTATATTTAAAATAGTCGGCTATCAACTTAAGACGCTACAGTATAAGGTTAAGCCGTTCGTGGTGAGCCCAGTCGAACCATGAGCGGCTTAACCGTTCATCCTTCGACAGACTCAAGACGAACGATTAAGAGACTGTGAAAGTATTCTTTTTATTCCCCTCTTTAGCAAAGAGGGGCCAGGGGAGATTTGATCTATTAAAAAATTATTATTAAATATTAATAACCTATGACTTAATAAAATCCCCCTCGATCCCCCTTTTACAAAGGGGGACGCTAAATTCATAATACTTTCACAGTCTCTAAAGCCTTGCACAGTGTCCCGTCTTAAGTTGATAACCAATTAGTCTAAAGGCATATTAAGAAGATGAAACTGAAGGTAACAGAGATTGAAGTTGGACACTTATATTTAACTAGTGCAAATCAATATCGTGCAGTGCTCGCGATAAAAGATGAGTTTATGATTTACGCACCCAGCATTGAAAACGCTGTGTTATTAAACCCAACGTCTACAAGCTTGCCGTTTGAAAATCAGCCTTTTAAGAAATGCCAAATCATTACTTTCGCCAAAAAGGCTTATCGCACATTTGACTTCAATGATAATGAAGCTATCAAACATAAATTGAATGAATTACAGCTAGCAGAGGCGATAGCTCAATGTAATGCTAAGTCAGCAATAGCTGCTCTGCTAGCAGGATAAAGTAATATACACCCTGCTTGGCTTCTATTAATAATATTAAGTTATCAGCTACTATTAATCTAGCCGTTTTATAGCAACAAATTTATTTTGTAGGGTCAATTCCATTTCAAAATGACCTTTAATTCCAGCTTTTGTTAGATAGCGTTGAATATTACTAGCTGGAAATGAAATGTTGCGCCCATCATCGGCTTTAGCCATGACAGTTTTGACGACACCTCGATAGAATGCCAAGTATTGCTCATAACTTAAATTTAAATGGAACCGTATAAGCTGTGCTTTATCATGCATTATAGTAAAGCCATTATTTGCTAAGTCGATTTGATTAAATTAATGCTTTTGTTAAGTCATGATAAGCAGAAGTGTTGGGTTGCAAAAAAATACAACCCAACACTTTAAATCTTTCTACCGAAACCTACGCCTCAGATTTTTGCTTTTCCAATAAATAATCTAACCAAAGATTAGATAGCTTTTCTTGTACAGTATTCTGGCGTAAGCGTGCATTCAGATGAGNGAAATCAACTTTATCTAAATCTTGATCTTGGTTATAGCAAGAATAAACAAAGTATTCTTTACCGGTATCTGCATCGACATGTTTACATAAACACTGAGCACAGATGCCTTTCATCATACATTGCATCGGTGAGTTAATTGAACCGATGGCGTGATGAGCCTTATTTAGATAAGGTTTTAATACATCAAAACGCGCCGACTTTACTGCTGCCATCATACGATCTGAACCGATAACCACTAAATGATCAACATCAGCCAACGATATAGGTTGTTCACCTAAGTCACCTGTCGCATAAGCAATCATGCACTCTAAGATATTACCGACGAAGCTTTTATCTTGTGGACGAGTCGGTACGATGGCTTGTACGCCCTCACCTTTATCAACTGACCAAATAATCAAATCAGCTGCCGCTTCTACATCTTCTACTTTAAAACGATCTTGTGCGAATTTGTAACCAGCAAAATAAATCACCCGATTACCTGCCGCTCTCAATGCTTTACCGATAGAGAACAATACGGCGTTACCTAAACCACCGCCTAACAACAAGACCGTTTGATTGCTGGGTATATCGGTTGGCGTACCCGTCACACCCATAATCACTAATGGATCACCGACTTTCCAAGTTGCGCAAAGTCGAGATGACGAACCCATTTCTAATGCAATCAATGAAATCGTACCTTTTTCTTTATCGACTTCAGCGCCTGTTAATGCCAAACCTTCGGCTGCTAAAACCGTTCCTTCAACGGTAGGCGCAAACGCTTCATAATTTTGTACTCGGTAGAACTGTCCTGGATAGAATTTTTCTGCAGCTAAGGGTGCTTTTACAACCACTTCAATAATAGTAGGTGTTAAACGATTAATCTCTACGATAGTCGCTATAAAGTTTTCGTCTAGTTGATTAAACAATGCTTTTAAAGCTGCATCACGTTCTGGTTGCTGTTCTGGCCTTAGCTTTGCCAATTGCTGCTCGAACAATTTAACCACATAAGGATAGCCATTTTTTGCACTAGCCATCGCTTTAACAACATTACCTGCATAAACAGGATGATTATCACCGTAAAAACTGATGAATTTACCGTCTTGTTGATAAGAGGTTAACGGAGCGGGCTTACCTAATTTAGGCATAGCCTCATCATGCATAGCGATTAATTCTACAGAGTCAGTTGTAATTTCAGGCTCATAGCGTTGGAAGAACCATTTATCCATCACAAAGGTATCTGGATATTCGCTCTGGTATATTGTATTGGGTGAAGTCCCTGCTGCAACATATAAACTACGCAAGGGCACTTTTATAACCTCACCTGAATTTTTCCAGCGCCCCTCTTCAAATACCAGCTTTTCAAAATCAACGGCATTCAAATGTCCGTATTCGTCGGCGTCTGCACTCAAAGGACTCATACCTTCGGCTAAGCCAATACCTTCTTCTAAAGCTTCGCTAATTTCTTCATGGTTTTGTCGATACGCAGGGGCATCTTTCATACCTTTACGATAAAACAAAGTCACACCACCCCATGCTTCAAGCATGGGTTGAAAATCAGGTAGTTCATCTTCTGCTGCGGCACGTTCGCGTTCAGCTTGTATGGCTTTACCGTGTGCTAAGAATTCATCAAGGATGATGATTTCTTCTTGATCATAACGACTACGCACCATTTGCTCACCATAAACATTTACCAAAGTTTGGTAACGATGTAGAACTTTTTCTACCTGAACTGGGTAATACGCCATCAATTCAGTTGCAGTATCAATCGCAGTTAAACCACCGCCGATAACACCTGCTGGCAAACGAACTTGAAGATTAGCCATAGAAGAGGCTTTTGCAGCACCCGTTAATTGCAAGGCCATCAAGAAATCAGAGGCTTTGCGTATTCCTCGTATCAAGTTATTTTTTAAATCAATAATAGTCGGTTGACCTGCACCTGAAGCGATACAAATATGGTCAAAGCCCATCTTCCAAGCATCATCAATCGTTAAAGTGCCACCGAAACGGATACCACCATACGATCTAAAAGCAGCGCGTCTTTGCAAAGTCAAATAAATAACTTTTAAGAAGTTTTTATCCCAACGGACTGTAATACCGTATTCAGCAACACCACCAAAACCTGCCAAGATACGTTGATCTAAATCTTCATACAGTTCTTTAAAATCAACAATAGGCAGCGGTAGATTATTGGCGTCGCCAGTTAACTCAACGGGCAAAGGTTCTAGCTTTAAGCCATCAATACCTGCCACTCCAAATCCTTCATTAAGTAAATAATGGCTCATGGTATAACCGGCTGGCCCTAAGCCTACCACTAAAGCATTTTTACCATTGTAAGGTAACATGCTAGGACGCTTAACATTCAATGGATTCCAACGTGTCAATAAACTGTAAATTTCAAAACCATAAGGCATGAATAACACATCAGTTAATACATTGGTTTCGATTTGTGGAATATTGACTGGATCAGTTTTTTGATAAATACAGCCTTTCATACATTCATTACAAATACGATGTCCAGTACCAGGGCACATCGGATTATCAATGATAATTATCGCTAAAGCACCGATATTGTCGCCATTGCGCTTAACCAAATGCATTTCCGATATTTTTTCATCTAGTGGGCAACCTATGGTCGTCACACCCAATGGATCGACTTTAAAAGTTTCGGTTTTCTTGTTGCGCATGCCTTTAGAGCAAGAATCAGTATCGCGCTCATGACAATAAATACAATGATTCACTTCAGACAATACTTGGCGTTGATTAAAACGTGGATCGGTTAATTTAAAACCATCACGGCGGCGGCGATGCTCACCCATCCAAGCTTTAAATTCACCCTTATCGATTGTTTCATGTGCGACTAAATTGTCGAAGTCACGTTTTTCAGGGAACTTAAAACTCAACCAATCAGCCACTATATCGTTATCTTGTTGAGCAATAAAACTCCAACGCTGCACGATATCCATTAATGCGAATGCACATTCTGCTGGTTCTGTCATTGCAATAATATCGGCAAACTCAAGTGCAGCTAATTCATGATCAGCAAGCTTAGTGCGAATCGTAGCAACAAGTTCATCAGCGTTTTCATAATCGCTGTCTTTACCTTTTGCAATGAGTTTGTAATGGCTAGACAAAGAACCAATCACCGCACCCACACGCGCTACACGATGCTCTTCATCATCATCTAAATTTGCTTCAGGGAAAGCCGCCTCAATCAATAAATCAAAACGATTTAGGATAGAAGATATTGGCCAATCAGTCGTGTCTTGACCTTTAAAGACCACTCCTAACTTTTCAACAACTTCATTTTTATAAGTAAAGATGCTATCAATTTCATCTTTGATATTAACCGCTTGGTTATCATGTTGCTCTGTCACATTAAACAACTTTGCAACAAACTTACCCACATAAGGCCCCATATTGACTAATAAGTCAGAAACCTCTTCTGGCTTAAGATCTGCTCCTTGGCTCTCACGATAAGCTGAAAACTTATTATAAAGCTCTTGATCGTGCCGCTTAACAGTAGCATCGAAAACATCTAAAAGATCTTTTAGACGATTAGCGTTATAAAGATCAGCGTAAGTGAAATCAGGGATTCCGAGAGTAAGGGTTTGTTGTTGCATCATTCGTTGATTTAATTAGCTTGGTTCTGAGTAAGCAGTTCTAAGTGAACTGTTACTAAAGAAAGGGTTACGGAAGAGGTTAGTGACGCACATTGTAAGGAAAATCAGTGATTTTTACCACCGATAATCATGATACTTATGCACTTTATAAAAACTTTAGACTAATAACCTTAAGCGGGACAGATGCTAGGCGTAATTCATCGCCTTAAGCCTCTTAATAGTCGCTAGGGAAAGCTTTGCCAAAATTGGATGATTAAGCTAAGCTGCTTGGTAGTCAAACTTAAGAATAAAGAAGAAAAAAACACCGTAGGGGCTTATTACATACGCCCAACATCAAAAGTTAAATGCTATAGAACTTATTTATAAGGGCGTATGCAATACGCCCCTACGATTAATACCACAACGTTATCGTTCTTGCTTAATCATTTTAGCGCCCCTTTGTAAAAGGGGAAATAAAAAAGAACACGTTCACAGTCTCTTATGACCCAACCCTCACTGCAATCAAGTTAGTGGAATTTAATATGCCGATTGGGATTGGCCTTAACCACAAGTTCGTGGCTAAAATCCTACAAAAACTATAACTTAATGACATTGATTGCCTACCCTACTTAAATCAGTCGCGTATTGGTGGTGGCTTTGACTTGGAAACGTGTGTTTTCACTGAGAAACGTCTGCTTTCACTGGGAAACAACTGCTTTCACTGAGAAACGTCTGCTTTCACTGGGAAACAACTGCTTTCACTGAGAAACAACTGCTTTCACTGGGAAACAACTGTTTTCACTGAGAAACAACTGCTTTCACTGGGAAACGTCTGCTTTCACGGGGAAACAACTGCTTTCACTGAGAAACAACTGCTTTCACTGGGAAACGTCTGCTTTCACGGGGAAACAACTGTTTTCACTGAGAAACGTCTGTTTTCACTGAGAAACGTCTGCTTTCACTGGGAAACGTCTGCTTTCACTGGGAAGCTTGTGCTTTCAGAGAAAATCTAAAAGTGTTGTGTAGTTTAGCGGCAGCAAACAGCCGCATCAAACCAAAAAATCATGAAGGAGAGTTGTTAGTAACAAAAATAGACTGATCGGATAAATCATCAGTGTTTTTAAGAGCGTCTAATAAAATTGCATCGTTGCCATAGATATCAGCATAAAGCACTAAGTCACTATTAGGATCAAAGTAAGCGGTGCTATAAAAAAACAACACAGGAATTGATTTCTTTAATACAACTCTTTGAGTTTTAGGCGCACTCAACGCGACTTCAATGCCTTCTTTGCTCCATTGGTCTTTAAGTGCAAATTCTGCTAAAAGTTGAGGGTTTGCAACACGAACACAACCATGACTTAAATCTCTTCGAGATTTAGCAAATAAAGAACGTGAAGGGGTATCGTGCAAATAAACATCATCCTTATTAGGAAACATGAATTTAACTTTGCCTAGGGCATTTTGTTTGCCTGGGCGCTGCCTAATTCTTAAATTACCTTGCTTCAATTGTTCAATAGATGAATTATTAAAAGTGACTGATTTAGATTCATTGGCGAATGTGGCAACTAACTCCATATTTTCTTTTTCTAAATAGCTAGGGTTTTGTTGCAACTTAGGTAACAGTTCATTTTTGAAGATATTGTATGGCACATTCCAATAAGGCATAAAATCAATAAAACGCATTTCTGCCATTAACACAGGAGTTTGATGATCAAACGCTTTACCAACCACCACTCTCATGCTAGTGATATTGGCATTAGGTTGATCTATATCATCATAGGCCCATAATTGATAAGAAGGGATATTAACAATAATGTAAGGTCCAGAATTGAAAACAGGAAGCCATCGTAGCCTTTCCATAGCCAATTCAATTTGAGTCACTCTATCTTTTAAAGGCACATTTAGTGCATCAATGGTTCCTTTACCCAGAACGCCATCCGCACCCAAACCATGCTCTTGCTGAAACTTCTTAACACCCTTAACGATTTTATCGCTGTATTGCGATGACTTATTAGTACTTAGCTCTTGCATATCACCCACAGCACTTAGAAATCGTTGTAACTCTTGTACCTGAGCAAAGTTTTCTCCAGGATTAATAGACTTTTCAGTGTGTAATTGCAAATCTACAGTTTTTTGAGCTATTTGTTTATATGAAGCTAAAGCGACTTTCAGTTTCTGATATTGTTGTAATTTAGGTTCAACTAAAGAGGGTAATTGTTTAATTGACCCTGTCGCCAAGCTATTTTTGATTAACGAAGACAAATCGATCAGCTTTTTTTCTCTTAACTTAAGATTGTAGTTAAGGCCTTGTGGACTCACTCTCCCATAATGCAAATCATGTAAATACCGCAATAAAGACAAACTAATGGCCGTATCATAGAGCGCCAATTGCTTATAATCACTTGCAGGGAGCAATAAGGCCGCAGGAAGCTTTTCGCGCAATAACTTAGCATCATAACTTGCAATATTTAAGCCGTTATCAGCCACAGCATCTAATAACTCAATAACTTGTAGAATATTTTGTTCGGCTAAGTTATTTCCTAACCAAAGCAACTTGTTATCAACTGCTTTGTAAAGATCAGCAAGATCTTCTGCTCGATTTGTAAAATCAGCATGCGCTAAATAAGGATGGGATTTAAAATTAATGACCGCGTTAAGCTCGGTTGCTATTGATGGTTCCAGTTCTTTTTTGCCAGAAAAAATATCTAACACAGAAGATGGTGATTGAGTGCTTTGAGTCTCAGCCATTAGCATAGGCGTTGATAAAAAGAATATAAACGCACTCAATAAACAACGAAGTCGCCTGTCATTAGCATTTAAAATAAAGCTATTCATTGTGTTTTCCAATTTGTAATCAATGAAACTACTAATAACATAAGGCGTGAACTAAAATCCTGAGGGAGCTGGTAAAGAGTTTTATCTGCGGCAATAGCCTAATTAGTATTTATCAAAGGGTGTAAAGCAACACTTTACACCCTTTAACTTTTAGGATTACAGCGAGTCGCTAATTTGAGTTTTATAAAAAGGCCATGATTTTACATGCAAATGCTTTCTTATTGGGGTCTTTATAACAGAAACACACAGTGCTATAGAGAATAAACACCATACTGCGGCATATTCATTTGGATCAGTCGTTGTTATATCTGAAATAAATGGGCCAATCAAATAATGAAATCCTACAAAGCGCCATGAACCGTAGATTAATGGCATATAAAAAGCGACCAAAATATAAGTAAAGGCATGCAAACCCCAATTAAAGCCAAACAACCACTTAACGGGATCAGACATTAGGCCATTCAATGGCATTTGCCAAGCAATATGCCAAGAACCAGAGGTTGAGCATACACTAGGACCACAAAAACCTTCCACACCTATATGACAATTCCCAGCCCAAGCAAAAGGATACATCTTAATAAGCATAGCAACTGTGCCAATCGCACAAATAGTATAGACTGTTGTACGAATTTTCAGCTTAACGCTTTCTGGAATAAAATACATAGCCACCATATTGACAAAAAATGGCTGAAAAGCGACATGTAGATAACCTAATAAGGTTAATATTTGATTGTTTGGATTATCACATAAATCAATATAAACGTAAGTTGCAGCTTGCAATAACTCCATTAAAGCAAAATAAGTTAATGGAATCCAAAGTTCTTTAGATTCACCCTGCTTAAGCGCAACATACGCTGCGGTACTAAGACCTGCGACGGCTAAAACGCCCGACGCTTCACCACTCCAACACATAAAACTGCCCCACTCTCTTATAATTTTAAAATACCGTCACTACACTGCTTGTTTATTTATTTAAACTAGAGGTAGGCGTAATGTTTTTGATTGCTTCTGAATTTAGGAAACAAAGACAGCTATTGTATTACAGATGTGCAGAGATTGAACAATGTTGTCAGCCTATACTTAAATTAATGCTCAAAAAAAATTAAGCAGCACCGCAGCAACGCTTAAATTTTTTACCACTACCACAAGAACAGGCCGCATTCTTTCCTTGATTAGTCTGTAAATTGATGGCTCCCATGGACTTAATAACACCATCAAGATAAAACCAACGACCATTGGTTTTGGTAAATCGACTAATCTCATTCATGACACATTCAATACCCTCTTGCAAATAAAAGGCTTTAAAAGTAACAAGGCCCTTGTTATCAGCGATTCCACCCTTTTTGAACTCGACAATTTCCAAACGTAACCAAGTAATGTTTTCCTTTGAGAAATCTATCGCTGCTGGCCGTTTTGTAAGATCCCAAGTCTCTTGTAGATAAGCCACATTTCGCAATACATAAGCAGTATAACGTGAGCGCATCAAGGCTAAAGCTGTTGATGGATAAGTCTTACCTGAATGAAAGGACTCGCAGCATTGTTGATATTCAAGCTTAGACCCACAAAGGCAAGGTGACGACAAACTCATAGCATTCCCTCTATTTATAATTATTAATTGATGTTATGCAGTTTCGTAAATCGGGTTAGCGATAGCGAAACCCGAAAAAATTGCTTACGAAATATCTGGTTACGCTATCGAGACCGTGAAAGTTTAGTTTTTATTTCCCCACTTTAGCCACATAGGTATCTACACAAATAATTGTTAGCATTCCCACGCAAGAACGATAACATTGCGGTGAAGATCGTAGGGGCGTATTGCATACGCCCTTATAAAATAAGCTCTATAAAATGGGACTTTCAATGTTGGGCGTATGCAATACGCCCCTACGGCAATGTCATTAAGTTAAGGATTTGTCGCCTCTACAGATTATTTACTACACAAAATTTTTGTAGGGTGGATAAGCACAGCGCATCCATCGTGTAGGATCGCGGTCATTTAGCCTAACAACTCGATACTAATCTCAAACAACCTATCATCTTTAAAGCAAAAAAAAAGGCTTATCTGATGATAAGCCTTTTTGTATATGGCGTCCCCAAGGGGGTTCGAACCCCTGTTACCGCCGTGAAAGGGCAGTGTCCTAGGCCGCTAGACGATGGGGACTAAAACTTGTTTAGTCCGGCCTAAAGTTATCTTAATAGAGATAACCGCAAACTACTTTTTTAACTTATGCGCCAAATAATGGCGTCCCCAAGGGGGTTCGAACCCCTGTTACCGCCGTGAAAGGGCAGTGTCCTAGGCCGCTAGACGATGGGGACTAGCATTTTTTACTTATCGATGCTGGTGGAGCTAAGCGGAATCGAACCGCTGACCTCTTGCATGCCATGCAAGCGCTCTACCAATTGAGCTATAGCCCCTCTGCATAAGAACGGGCATTCTACAGCAAAAGGCATTAAAGTCCAATCTTAATTTAATGTTTTTATATAAGCGATAGCTCTTTGTAATCTTTCTAAGGTCTTTTCTTGCCCTAATAACTGCACAGTAATATCAATTGCTGGGGAAACTGCGCAACCACACACTGCGACACGTAAAGGCTGAGCCACTTTACCCATATTAAGCGACAAGGATTCAGCTAAATTAACAATGACTTCATGTATTGGTTCAGCTTTCCAGTCCGTCAAGGCTAATAATTGATCATGTAAGCTCAACAAAACTTGATCCGTTCCTACGCTAAAATTCTTTTTAGCGGCTTTTTCATCATAGCTTTCAAATTCTTTATAAAAATAAACACTGGCAGCCGCCATCTCAACCAGCGTTTTGCTGCGCTCTCTTTGAATCTTAACGACCTCAACTAATGCAGGACCATTAGCTAGATCAAGCTCCAACTGCCCCATGTGCCAACTTAAGTGTCGCGCCACATGTTCGGGTTCAGCAGTCATAATATAGTGATGATTCAGCCACAATAATTTTTCCATATTAAAGGTCGAAGCAGAGACATTCACATTATCTAATTCAAAGTACTCAACCATCTCATCTAAAGAAAAGATTTCTTGATCACCATGAGACCAACCCAGCCTCACCAAATAATTTAACAACGCCTCTGGCAAATAACCTTCATCACGAAACTGCATCACACTGACGGCACCATGACGCTTGGATAAACGTGCACCATCTGCTCCTAAAATCATCGGCAAATGCGCGTATTTAGGAAGTTCTGCGCCCAGCGCTTTCAGTATATTCATTTGTCTAGGCGTATTATTGATATGGTCATCACCGCGTATGACATGAGTCACCTTCATATCCATATCATCGACCACCACGGTTAAATTGTAGGTAGGCGTGCCATCACCTCTAGCAATAATTAAATCATCCAATTCCTTATTAGCGACCACAATATCACCTTTAACTAAATCAGGAATCGTAACCATACCCTCAATTGGATTTTTAAAACGTATCACCGGCTGTCTATCTAACTCAACTAGCTGAGCTTCGCGGCATTTCCCGTTATAGCGCGGCTTTTCTTTATTAGCCATTTGCTCAGTGCGCAATTGTTCTAATTCATCTTTACTGCAATAACAATAATAAGCATCACCTTGAGCGATCAATTGTTGAATGATTTCTTTGTATCGATCAAAGTGATGAGTTTGATAAAACGGACCGAGATCATAATCCAAACCCAACCATGCCATGCCTTCCAATATGGCATTAACCGATTCTTGAGTAGATCGCTCTAAATCAGTATCTTCAACTCGTAAAATAAATTGCCCGCCTGATTTACGTGCATAAAGCCATGAAAACAGAGCCGTACGCGCACCGCCGACATGTAAATAGCCCGTTGGGCTGGGAGCAAATCGTGTAGTAATAGTCATTATGTTTGTTTTTATTATGAAGTCTAAGAAGTTTAAAACTGATTAACGAGCCTTTAAGGCCTCGCCTTTAAAACGAATACCCGCCCAACCATGAGCCATAAAGTTACGGATATTTTGATGGCCTGTGCCTTGCGGATCATTTAGAACATCCAGCCGATAATAATCACCGAATAGACACAGCGTTTGCTGCTGATTCAATTGATGTAATTTAGCAAAAGCAAAAATCTTGCAAGACCCTTCGTTAGTACCAGCCTCACTCACTAAGAACCGCTCTTCTAGGCCATTACTAAACTCAGTAGGTGTGTAATGGTAGTTATCAGCAATAACCGATATTGTTTCGTTAAAGGTAACGGGGATATCGTTTTGTATTTTTTCAATAAACACAGCGAGTGTCATACTGGAAACCTCAATCAAAATAAGAAAACAGTGATCTGTAGGTCGGGTTAGCGATAGCGTAACCCGACACAATGAACTACGAAATGTCGGGTTACGCTATCGCTAACCCGACCTACGTGTATTATTAATATTCCCAATTAAATCAACAAGCCTGATATAGCCTTAAAATTAGGATGACTCGCATCTCTTAACCATTCAAAGAGCACAGATTCATAATTAATCAAGGTAATCCCCTGCTGCTGCAATCGCTGTAGCGCATAAAACTTATGATCAATCTTTCGTGAACACACTGCATCTTCAACCACATAAACCTGATAACCTAGCTTTTGTAATTCGAGCGCTGATTGCAAGATACAGACATGAGTTTCTAGCCCCACTAAAATCACTTGTTTACGAGCAGTCTGAGCTAAAGCCCCAGGAAAGCCTTCCGCCAAACAGCAAGAAAAGCCTGTTTTCTTAAATAGCTGTGCAGACTCCGGCAATTTATTAGCCACACTCGCATCGGTGAGTCCTAGGCCTTTTGGATATTGCTCAGTCACTAAAACAGGCACAGACATAAAGGCACTTGCCTCAAGCAACGCCAGCGTATTTGCAACCATTATTTTGGCTTCTTTATCAGGCATTGCACTGACCAACTTGGCCTGTATATCAATAACAATCAATACGCTGTGTTCAGCGCAGAGTAAATTTGGATTTGGATTCATGATTAGCTAAGTCTAAGATAATTTAATTCGAGAGAAAATAACAAAAGCTAATAAGCTTAAGCTTTCTTCATAATACGGGCTTTTTCGCGCTGCCAATCTTGGTCTTTAGAAGCCGCTCGCTTGTCGTGTAATTGTTTCCCTTTAGCTAAACCAATCTCTAATTTAGCCCGACCATTCTTCCAATACATCGATAACGGAATCAAGGTATAACCTTTACGCTCCACAGAACCTATCAACTTATTAAGCTCATGACGATTAAGTAATAATTTTTTATGACGAATCGAATCAGGTTTGATATGGGTAGAAGCTGACAACAGGGCAGAAATATGCGCACCTGATAACCACGCCTCGCCACGCTTTAATACCACATAACTTTCTTTAAGCTGAACACGACCTTCTCGTAGGCTTTTAACTTCCCAGCCTTCTAAAACAATTCCTGCTTCAAAGCGCTCTTCAATAAAGTATTCATGTTTGGCTTGGCGATTGACAGCAATGCTTGCATTTTGCTGATTTGCTTTTTTTTTGGACTTCTTATCGGCCATAGTAAGTAGAATTTTCGATTTTTAAACTGACGTAAAGGAATTATTTTGCTATTTTACTCGATATTATTAATAAGGTGAGTATTTAATAGGCGCTCAAAATGACAGAAATAACAAAATCAGCTCATGGTGCATGGTCATCACGTTTCACTTTTATACTCGCAGCCACCGGTTCTGCTGTTGGATTAGGTAATATCTGGAAGTTTCCTTATATTACTGGAGAAAATGGTGGCGGGGCCTTCGTGCTCGTTTATCTAGGCTGTGTTTTGCTAATAGGAATACCTATTATGATTGCAGAAACCATGCTAGGTCGACGTAGTCAGCGCAATCCTATTGAAACCATGGAAATACTGACCAAAGAAGCAGAAGCAGATCATAACTGGCATTATTTAGGTTGGATGGGCGTCATCGCTGGATTACTAATACTATCTTATTACAGCGTTATTGCTGGCTGGGCGACTGCTTATATCTCTAAAGCTTTTTTTGGTAGTTTTATTGATGCCGATGGAGCAGCCATTAAAAACCTGTTTGATCACTTTGTCGCCAGCCCAATCCAAATGATTTTTTGGCATTCCTTGTTCATGGCGGCAACTTTACTCATTGTAGTTCGTGGCGTTAATAACGGCTTAGAAAAAGCGGTGCAATGGCTGATGCCCGCACTATTTGTAATAATGCTATTGCTAGTCGGTTACGCCATGACCACCGATAGCTACTTTAAGGGTTTAAACTTTTTGTTTGTACCTGACTTTAGCAAACTAACCAGCACAGCGGTATTAACTGCAATGGGTCACGCCTTCTTCACTCTCAGCTTAGGCATGGGCGCCATCATGGTCTATGGCTCTTATTTACCTAAAAACGTATCTATTGCTCAAACCGCGTTTATCATTGCCGGAGCAGATACCCTAGTCGCTTTATTAGCGGGCATTGCCATTTTTCCTATCGTCTTTGCTAATAACTTACATCCTGATACGGGACCTGGACTTATCTTTCAAACCTTACCGATTGCCTTTGGCAATATGACCGGCGGCTGGTTAGTGGGTATTTTATTTTTTGTTATGCTTAGCATAGCCGCCCTCACCTCTTCTATTTCCTTAATTGAACCCGCGGTTGCTTGGTTAGTTGAAAATAAAAACATTAGCCGCGAAAAAGCCTGTGCATGGTCGGGTTTAGCTGCTTGGTTACTGGGTATAGCCACTATCTTCTCTTTTAACATCTGGTCTAATTTTAAAATTTTCGACAGGACGCTATTTCAGTTATTAGATTATTTAACCGCTAATTTAATGCTGCCAATAGGCGGCTTTTGCATTGCCGTATTTGCTGGTTGGATTATGAAGCAACAACATAGCGAACAAGAACTTAATATGCCCAATGCTCAAGCTTACCAAATTTGGTTAATATTGGTACGCTATGTAGCACCATCAGCTGTGTTCTTAGTATTTCTACATGTGGTCGGAGTGTTGTAAATGACGCTAGTCCAAAAAAGCGCCTTAGTTAAGTTTTCTGCCCAACAAATGTTTGATTTAGTGAGCGACATCGACGCCTATCCAGAGTTTTTGCCTTGGTGCGGTGGCAGTCGCATCCTTAAAACTGAGGGCGATATTATTGAAGCGGAATTACTCATTGCTAAAGGCGGCTTTAAAAAAGCCTTCTCGACCAGAAACCAAATTGAGCAAGGTAGTAAAATGACTATTACTTTGTTAAATGGTCCTTTTTCTCATTTAGACGGGGTATGGATTTTTACACCCTTGCGTGAAGATGCCTGCAAAATCTCCCTAGATTTAGAATTTGATATGCCAGGTAAACTAGCAAACTTGGCTTTTGGTGCAGTTTTTAACCAAATTTGTAACACCATGGTCGCCTCCTTTACCCAACGCGCCAAACAAGTCTATGGCTGAAGAACTCATCTCAGTTGAAGTGGCCTATGCCTTACCTGAACAGCAAAGCATATTCAGCGTATCCTTACCTAATGGCGGTACAGTAGAGCAAGCCATCGAAGCTTCGAAGGTATTCGAGCATTACCCAAACATTGACCAAGCCACACTCAATGTCGGTATTTTTGGCATTGCTTGTAAATTAGATACGTTATTAAAAACAGGTGACAGAGTCGAGATTTATAGGCCCTTGCATAATGACCCTAAAGAAGCTAGGCGGCAACGGGCGTTAAAAGGCTAATTGAGAACTGTTACTCCAGTTAGAGTTAAGCATTTGTAGGGGCACGCTTTTTTCCTATCCTTAACGGCACAGGTATCTACAAAAATAATGGTTAGCATTCCCACGCTAGAACGAGAACATTGTGGTGAAGATCGTAGGGGCGTATTGCATACGCCCTTATAAAATAAGCCCTATAACATGGGACTTTCAATGTTGGGCGTATGCAATAGAGACTGTGAAAGTATTCTTTTTATTCCCCTCTTTAGCAAAGAGGGGTTAGGGGAGATTTGATCTATTAAAAAACTATTATTAAATATCAATAATCTATGACTTAATAAAATCCCCCTCGATCCCCCTTTTACAAAGGGGGAAGCTAAAGCCATAATACTTTCACAGCCTCAATACGCCCCTACGGTGTTTTTTATCGTTTCCACGCCGATAAGAAACTTGTGTAGATACCTATGCCTTAACGTTAGGCAGCGTAGCTTAACCCAACACTTCAATACCAATAGGCAGCACTTAACGCTGTACAAAAAGGGTATGATTAAAATTGCGGGAAATTAATAATAATCTTAGATTCTCAACTTAGGATAAGACACAATAATAACCAACACAAATAGGATGCTCTGAACGATAGTGACGCGGTTATGATGCGCTTCACTATCGTTCAGCACCTATAGCTTTAGTGTATTAAATGTTTTGGAATGCATCACCACGCTACTCAGTTAAGCGATTTGCAAAGCTCTCAATATCGGTAATTGTTTTTCAGCAAAATCTAAAGCCAACTCAGTTAACTCAGCAAGATTTTGTTCTGGCGTTTCTAAGACCTCACCCTCTTTAACTATCTTTTCATTATTCGCTATAAGCGCCTCCAAGGTCATTTGTACCCAGTCAGCAGGTTGTTTTTTACCTAAACTTAATGCTAATAAAAATAGCTGCTGAATATGACCAATGGCAAAGCCACCTCCGCTGACCGGGCTAACCAAGAAGTTAATATCATTAAGGCTACGTGCTTTATCGAGCAAATAGGTGTTTAGTTTGTCTGTTTGTTTTTTAGCGTTGGCGACCACCGACTCATCTTGCGCTGAGATCAAATAATCTAAACCCGCCATTACCATGATAGCTTCGTTTAATTGATCAAATACGAGGCCTGAAGGTATTAGCGCCTGCTCAATCTGGCCTATAGTCTTAACTTTGTGATCAGCTAAAAAATCGAGTATTGGATCATAAATACTCTCATGCAAAGTAACCTCACCCATTGTGGAAGTCGTCTTTAGCGACACATCAATGCGAGGTGTTACCAAGAGTATTTTCTGAGCACGTAATGCCTCGGCCTGTTCTATCGAACTGAGTTGCCTAACTCCCTTAACCCAATAATCCTTACGAAACTGCTTGTTAACGCAAAAATCCCTAACTGTTTCACGAAAAAGGGTATCAGGGATGTCATTAAGCAATGCTTGTTGCTCAGGACTCAGGTTAATAGAGTCAATATGATCTAAATAATGCGCTGAACAAGCATAGTTTAGTTTCGCAGGACTTAGCCACTGCACTAGCCTAGTGAATGACATAGGCAACCAATCTCGATTAAAATACTCATGAGCAAGATAGCTACGATCTTGATCTTTAATCTGATTAAAGCGCTCTACAACCTGTGGATTGACTTTAGTATAGTGAGGAGTAGTTGCGAACAGCTTGCCTACAAAATCTAAGGCACCGTCAATACGAGATATCATCCCATATCCAGGCGACCCCATAACCTCGCTGTGTTCAGTTAATAAATCTCTAAATGGTAGCATCGCTGCCCAGCCGGGCTGAGTGTTATAGCTAATATAAAGCACACCGCCTACTTTGAGTTTACGGCGCAGGAAATCGACAATAACCGCGCGATTATCATCAGAAATCCAGCTCCAAACACCATGTAAACCAATACTATCAAAGTCTGGCAAATCAGTACGACTACAGAAATCAACAAATGATTCATCAGTCAGCTGTGCATTTGCGCCAGAAACCTTAGCAAGCTCTTGAGCAAAGCTGGCTTGATCTGGATTGAAATCATTTGCATACCAAATACTATCTGAACCAGCAGCGTGCATATTTACACAAACTCCCTGACCATAGCCCAGCTCACAATGATAACCTTGCTCAGGTGGCAGCAATCCAGCATTAAGAAAAGCTAGCTTAATTCTCAAAGGGTTAAGTTCAGTATAATAGCCGTAAGTATAAGCTATATCGACAATGTAGCCAGCGGTCCAGTCAGTCATGAGTTGCATGCATTTATTTAGTTGATTAGGGATTACTATAATGTTCAGTCCCGCTGATTTAGAACACTAAAACAGCGTATACAAGAGAATAAAGTTAAGCAAAACTCATGAGTTTTGACTCCAACGCATAGTAATTGAATTTAGTGATTAACCGCATAGGTATCTACACACACAAAATTAATTCCACACAAAAAAGAATACATTATGATAATAGTCGTAGGGGCTTATGCAATAAGCCCCTACGGAGTTTTTTATCGTTCCTACGACGATACATGTATTGATAACTATGGACTAACAAAGTCCTAAACTAAGAATTTTGAAACCATAGACAAACATATTGGCTTTACATGATGCCAGCTAAAGCAACCTAAGCTCGCTTTTATCAAGACTAATTAGCTTGTTCTTATAAAGTGTGCCGATAGCCTGCTTAAAGGCTTTTTTACTGACACCGAAAGTCGCATAGATTAGTTCAGGCGGACTTTTATCACTCAGAGCCAAGACGCCATTATTATCTTTTAACTTACTTAGAATAGTTTCATTTAATGAGTCGAACTCATTGTAAATGGGCTTATGTAAACTCAGGTCTATCTTATAATCGTCCCTAATTTTTTTAATGTAACCATCTAAGCGCTGGCCTCTTTTCAAGGTCTGAAAGAGTTCATTTTGATACAACAAGCCCCAATGAGTATTCTCAATAATGGCTTTAAAGCCTAACTCGGTTTGGTCTGTAATCATTAAAGATACTTTTTGACCGACCTTAAAATCAGTATTCTCTTCACTGATAAACCGATCGATTTTAGTGGTAGCTACAATTCTATTTTTATCATCTAAGAAGACTTTAACTAAATAAGATCGCCCCACTTCCATTTCATGATGTTGTTCACTAAAAGGCACTAGTAAATCTTTACGCAGCCCCCAATCTAAAAAAGCACCTACATAGTTAAGTGACACAACTTTCAACCAAGTAATGTCATCAACTTGCGCTAAGGGCACTTGAGTAGTGGCGGCTAGATGTCCATCGCTATCGACATAAACGAAAACGTCTAAGGTATCACCCACCTCACATTCAGCTGGCAATTGTTTGTCTGTAAGCAATACTTTTCCTGAAGTACCGCTATCAAGATAAACGCTAGCACCTTGTTGTTTAACGATGGTTAATTTATTGATTTTACCGATAGATAACATTGCAACTCTCAACTGGTGATAACGAAACGCACAGCGTCCAATCTAATGTGGGCGGCTTGAATATTTTCATGAGCTAGCATGGTCATATCTTTAAGTTGCTCAATTTCTTCTTCTTTAATAGTCGGATTCACTTTTTTCAAGCGTATCAGACGCTTGATTTCTACCGCTAATGAAGTCAACATAGCATTGGTGGCTGAATTAATCAAAACTTGCATATCCTCTTTAGCTTTTTGTTCAGCTTCAATAATTAATTGAGTAATCAGTGCTCGCTGATTATTTAGAAAGTTGACAATCTGATCTTTATCAAAGTTTTTACCCGTTTCTAATAGGCTGCTGTGCTCAAAAGCCAATGTTAAATCGACTTTATGTTGATTAATCAGCACGCGTATCGGAGTGGACGGTAAAAATCGACCAATTTGTAATTCAGCCGGCGCACTACATTCAACGATAAATAAACATTCAAGCAAGAACTGCCCAGCTTTCAATTCTCGATGATGTATGACACTGACCACCGCATTACCGGTTTCGGTTGATAGAACCAATTCCATTGCACCCGTCACCATAGGATGCTCCCAAGTCAAAAACTTGAGATCTTCTCTTGCCAGTGCCAACTCCCTATCTACCGTAATGGTCATACCATCTTCAGATAGACCTGGAATGTTTGAAACCCTAAGCTGTTCACTAGGTCGCACTATAAAACAATCTGCCGAATGATATTCGGTATCAACACCAAAACAGTCAAATAAATCGACCATATAAGGCCACAACGCGCCATCATGTTCATAGTCATTAAGTTGAGCAATCAATTGCTCGGCTAAGTCTTTACGACATGAATTTAACTCTAATAACTGATCGCGACCATGATGAAGTTGCTCCTCAATTTCTGAGCTTAGGGCATGAGTTTTTTCAACAAAGCTAGCCATATCGACTTCATCATTGGCTAAAACAGCACTAAGTTCGATTTGTAATTGATCAGCGACCGCTTGAGCGGCCGAGTTATTACTTCGGAAGGCATTAAGGCCTTGGTCATACCATTGATACAAGCGATGCTGCTCGGTATTGAGCAAATAAGGCACATGTATTTGAATGATATGTTTTTGACCTATGCGATCTAAGCGCCCGATACGTTGTTGCAACAAATCTGGATTAGTCGGTAAGTCCCATAAGATTAGATGATGAACAAATTGAAAGTTTCTACCTTCACTCCCAATCTCAGAACAGATTAATAATCTAGCAGAGCTTTCTTGATCAGCAAAATAAGCGGCTGCACGGTCACGCTCAATAATACTCATGCCCTCATGGAAAACAGCAGCGGCAATACCTGCACGATTCTTTAAGGTTTGCTCCAAATCAATCGCAGTTTGTGCATGCTTACAAATAAGCAGGGCTTTTTGTCCACGTAAAGAACCACCTTCAGCACCTTTTACTTGCTTGGTTAATTTATCAACTAACCAAATATATCTAGGATCATGCTGTAAATCAGTATTATTAGCTACTCCCGTTAAGGCATAACCAAAACGTTCACGCTCTGGAAAACCTTGAATAGTTTGCCTAGAGTTTCTGAACAATATGCGTCCCGTACCATGATGGTCTAGCAAGATATTAATCAAAGATTGTCGTGCCGCAGCCGATTTTAAAGGGTCACTCAGATTCTGTAACAAATTATCAACATTATCATCTTTAAGTAAACGCGTTAGATTTTGCTTATCTTGTTCATCTAAGACTTGATCTGCTAATAAAATTTTAGCAGCGTCGGCAACAGGTTCAAACAAACGCTCTTCTTCAAGAAAAGCAGAAAAACTATAGAATCGATCAGGATCTAGCAATCTTAAACGCGCAAAATGACTTTCTTTACCGAGTTGTTCTGGCGTAGCCGTCAGTAAAATAAGACTAGGTGTACGTAAGCCGAGTTGCTCAACAAACTGGTATTCAGGGCTAGCGTTTTGTTCACTCCACTTTAAATGATGAGCCTCATCAACAATAACCATATCCCAACCCGCCTGCAAGGCTTGTTGATGTCTACGCGGATAATTAGAAAAAAACTGTTGGCTACACAGCACTAATTGTTCGCTAGAAAATGGATTGTTATCATCAGCTGAAAGCTCATCATCTTGCAGACCGTCATCATTAAGCTCTTCAAGGCAACGCTCTTCATCAAAGACACTAAAATGCAGATTAAAGCGTCTTAGCATCTCAACTAACCACTGATGCAAAAGACTTTCAGGTACGATAATCAAGACGCGCTTAGTCAGGCCATTAATCAGCCTATGATGAAGAATTAAACCGGCTTCTATAGTTTTACCTAAACCTACTTCATCGGCCAACATAATACGCGGCGCGGATCGACTGGCCGCTTCGTGCGCAATATAGAGTTGATGAGGTATCAATGACACCCTCCCCCCTAACAAGCCTTTAACAGGTGATTGTTGAAGTTGTTGTAAGCGTTGCCTAGTTTCATAGCGCAATAAAAACCAAGAGCTAGGATCAAGCTGTCCTGTGAATAAACGATCTTGGGGCTTATTAAATTGAATATGATGATTGAGTTCTATTTCCTCTAGGTGTAGCTCTTGGCCTTCTTTGTTTTTACCTACATAAGTAATTAAGCCATCGGTTTCAATTAAACGCATCACCGTGAGCTTATCTTCATCTATCGATTCAATGATGTCGCCCACGGCGAACTTTACGCGGGTTAATGGTGCGTTATCGCTAGCATAAATACGTCGTTCATCACTTGCTAAAAATAAAACCGTGATACGTTTAAAACTGACTTCGAGAATAAGACCTAAACCAAGTTCTGACTCGGTGTTACTAATCCAACGTTGACCGGGAATAAAATCTGTCATTGATTAACTGCCATTAGACTTAAAAAAATGTCTATTATAAGCGTTACTACCAATATATTTTAGTTTTGCTGCATTAATCGTTGCAAAAGTTTTTGTAGTTAGCTTTAAAAGCTGATAGTGAGATTGACGATGACGTAAAAACCTTTACGATTAAAACTATCGCACTACGCAATACTGCTTTTATTAACACCTCACCCATCACTGCCCACAGTCAAGCATAGGAAAAAAGCGTTTCACCTGTAGGGGCGACAGATTTGCCCAGTAATGCGATATTCCATGATACAGGACGAATCTGTCACCCCTAGAAGGGCTTAACTTAATATTAGCTAAGAATTTGGGTAAAGTCGTACTCGGGGCAAACAATATCGTTTTTGAAGATTACGAAATATACGCTCAGAGTCTCTTAAGCTTGCAAAGCCTTATTCCAGCCTACATCTGCTTGTAAATTATGAGTCGAAGCTTTGAATGGTAATCGCTTATGTAACTGGTTTAAAGTATGATCATAAGCACTTACCCAGCCTTATATTGCTGCCAATGCAAGGCTTCCCAAGCTCTTATCAAATCGGTCAACCGCTCTTTATACGGTGAAGCTTGTATGGCTTCTTGATAAGGTTTCCATACTTTTAAATCACTAAAGAAAACTTGTTCCGTTCGAAAATCAAACAAAGTTCTAACTCCATTATTTAGGACCTGAGCAATCAAGGTAGGTTGAGTGATACTGCCCACCCATTGAAATACAGTTTTTTTGTCATTGCTCCATTGGTTTTTCAAAGCCAATGCTGAACGTATGGCTAGCTCTGCCACATCAGTTTGCCCTATGGGTTCATTAACGACAATAGTAGGATCGTTGAAGATAAGAGGGATTTTTGTTTGTATATCATCAATTGCATGTCCATGACCTAAAAAACCATCGTCAAACAACGACTCACCATGATCACCGACTATAACTAAAGTAACTTTATTAAGTAATTGACGCTTTATTAAAGGCTCAAGTATCTTGCCAACAGCCCAATCCGCATTAGCCATAGCATTCCAATAGACGGCACTGAGTCGGTCTTTATTTTTTGCGTTAATATCTGACCTTGGGATAAGCTCTGATACTAAGCGTTTAGGCATAGCAGGATAAGCATAAGGGAAATGGCCTGCTTGTATATTGATGTAAAAAAACTGTGGCTTCGTTAAATCAACTTGATTGATTCGCGTGTCAAATTGTTCAACGATTCGTGTTTCACTCAGCCTTAAGCTACCTGATTCTTTACTGGAAAATACTCGATCTTCAATAGCAGTTCTCGCATCAAAATAAGAAATACCAGCTTGTTTCATTCCAGTATCTGTAGATACTTTACCGAAAGATTCATCTTGTCCAGAGATTATCGACAGTTGATAGCCTGCAGCTTGCAAAAATTGAATTAAGGTTATTTTAGGATTATCCTCGACTAAACTTCTGTTAAATATGGCTTTAATAGAAGGGACGGTATAACCAGCATGGCTATAGGCGTAATTAACGGCAGTGCCATTCTTCGCAATACCATTCATCACTGGCGCAACTTGTTGCTGGTTTATTTTTTGCTGGAGTAATTCAGCCCTAGCACTTTCTAAGACTATAAGAACTATATGTTTACCACCTACTGGCTTTATCTCAGCAAGCGTATCTCGCTCCAAAGGTTGATCAATAGCATCACCCAAAAAGCCATCTTCATCTATACCGTTACCTGGAATATCAACAGCACCAGGATAAATACTCGCATCTAATATAGCTTTATCTTGTGGGTAAGCGAAACTGCCAAAGCCGTCAAAATCAAGATCAGAGAGACGATCTAAACTCAAACTAATAAGCCGAAAGGACATTTTCTTCTCTAAACCATATCTTAAAAAGGCATCATGAGAAATGTAGCTAGTGAATAAAGGTGTTGCTAATAACGTGACTATAAGTAATTTTTTATAGGTCTTATGAGCGACATTATTTGTAGACACACGTTGAATAAAAGACCTTTTTGATAGGAATTTTATAAAAAATAACACAATAACAATTGCAATACTCAGCAGACCAACAAACAAAGCAATTTCATTACTGATATAAAGCAACGCCTCTCTTAGACTCCCACCTGCTAAATTTTTAATGATCTGTAGATTGATCGTATCATTAAAATAAGATAATAATTTGAATTTGACTAACAGCCAAAGTGCTGCAATAAAAACAACGATAACACTGAAGCTATAATAAATTTTCTGTCCATATTTATTGAGCTTGTCTGCGCCCAGAAACCAAAGACTTGCCAATAAGCTGATTAAAGTTAAGTCGTACCAGATTGATATGATAAAAAAGCTCAGACGCTGCTCAATAGTTTGATACGAAAAAGGTTGTAAAAAGCCTCCACTAAAAAGATCATATTTAAAATGTAGCAGTATTATTTCAAAAATTTGTATAAAAATTAGCACAATGACCACCACAAGCAATCGACGATAGCTTGCAAATATGTCCTGTAGTTTGTCAAAAAACATGATTAATGCCCTAGTTTACTACTTAAGTAATTCCCGCATATAATTACGGAAGTCATATAAGCATGGCTCAATTGAAAAATTATTGTATAAAATAATGGCTTTGTATAACTCTTATAGCGCAGTGAATTTAAAGTATTCAAAAATCTTTATCTATCAGCCATCATCTGCCGCACTCAATTAAGTCTACGCAAAACCCAAACAAGCAAGATTAGTAATCTCTTGATCTCTTCAAGAGATATTATGGGTTGTAACGTTTAAGCCCGCTTGCTGATATTGACGATAACGATTTCTACCTGCAGCCTTAGTGACTTCAGAATTATCTAGTATTTCAAGTATGCGTTTAGTTTTTGATATGTCTTCAGGATATTTTGACGATAAATTGAACAAGAGCGATTGGCTCTGTTCAGGTGCTTTAACAGTCCCAATCAGAACAACATTATCAGAATTCGGCGTTAGTCCATTATATATTTCATGGGGAATAAAACTACCTGCCCTGAAAGTCCAGAGCAGGTCATCTAACAGCTGGCTTTGTTCGTTATTGTCAGTGAGTATATAACAGAATTGACCGTTGCGATAAGCTTTCTCAATAAGCTTACAGGCAAACAGATATTTATCCTCTATTAATGCGGATGACAATATATAAAAGCTAACTTCAGCCATAGGCCTTGTTCAGTAAATATTGGATTAATAATGGGACTGGGCGACCTGTTGCGCCTTTGTTATTCCCTGTACGCCATGCAGTGCCGGCAATATCAAGATGAGCCCAGTTAAAATTTTCAGCAAAATGAGATAAAAAACAAGCTGCGGTAATCGTACCCGCATCCTTACCGCCTATATTAGCTAAATCAGCAAAATTGGATTTAAGTTGCTCTTGATATTCTTCCCATAATGGTAAACGCCATAAACTGTCATTTGCGGTAATACTGGCAGCGATTAAGCTGTCGCACAAATCATCATTATTACCTAACAAACCACTAGGAACACGGCCGAGTGCAACCAAACACGCCCCTGTTAAGGTGGCTAAATCAATAACAACATCTGGATTAAAGTGTTCTGCGTACGTTAAAGTGTCACAAAGTAGCAATCGACCTTCTGCATCGGTATTTAATACTTCAATCGTTTTTCCAGCCATACTAGTGACTATATCACCTGGCTTATTAGCATCGCCATCAGGCATATTTTCTGATGAAGGAACTAAGCCAATAATATTCAAAGGTAGTTGCATTTGCGCTGCAGCAAGCAACGTACCTAAAACACTTGCCCCGCCACACATGTCATATTTCATTTCGTCCATACCTGGAGCTTGTTTCAATGAAATACCACCCGCATCAAATGTAAGACCTTTGCCAATTAATACGATAGGCTTGCTGTTTGCTTCCCCACCTTGATAATTTAGAGTAATTAATTTAGCGGCTTGACGACTACCTCGAGATACCGACAAGAAAGCTCCCATACCCAGCTTTTCCATATCAGCTTCTTCGAGAATACACACCTCTAACTGAGAATAAGCTTTAGCTAAGGCTAAAGCTTGATCAGCTAGATAGCTTGGCGTACATATATTGCCAGGCAAATCTGCTAAATGTTTAGTTAAGTTGATACCCTCGGCAATTGCCTTACCTTGCTGCAAGCCAGTCTTAGCGAGAACTAAATCATTTTCAACACTTGTAATAACCAAATGTTTGATATTAAAGTCAGTTTCTTTATCAGATTTACAGGTCGTAAATTGGTAAACGCTATCACTGAAAACCTCAATGATTTGTCTAGTTTTCCAAACGCTATCAACATCAATAACGGCACAATCTGCCATAGTACAAACTACGGTACTTATTGTTGTCTTTTTTAAACTAGCTATCGCTGCAACTAGAGCCTTACGATAGTTTTTAATAGTTAACGGCTGGTTTTCACCTAAACCTACTAACAAAATTCTATCGATAGTGTTACTGGGGACGGCATTTATTAAAACCGTTTCACCATTTTTTCCAGCGATGTCACCCCTCGCTATGATCTTTTTAAGTAACTCTTGAGTACTTTCGTTAAGTGTCTTCGCCGATGCGCTAAGTTGCTGATCTTGATAAAGACCTAATATAAGACAATCACATGATAATGTATCTAAGGACGCGGTTTCTAAAGAATAATCCATACCATAACTCGTAATAGTTGCATAAATAAAAACCCATAATGAATAGGTAAAAACAAATCCCCTGTCAAGATAAGCTATCTGATGCGGGATTATACAACCAATAAAATAGTCATCGTGTTTTTTTAAAGAATCTAGCCAATAAAAGTAATGCTTATGAAATAAATTTAAAATAATTTAAATTTAATCTAGTTTATTTTTTTTTCTGCTATATAATAGCCAGCTTATCAAAGTTACCGAAGCCTCGGTGGCGAAATTGGTAGACGCAAGGGACTTAAAATCCCTCGTTCGTAAGGACGTGCCGGTTCGACTCCGGCCCGAGGCACCATAAAAAATAAGGACTTAGGATTTTATCCAAGTCCTTTTTTTATACCTGAAATATCTGTGGCGCACTGGTGGCGCACTTCAAAATAAATCACCGCAATAAACAGTAAGATCAAGACACAAAAAAGCCGGTGCTACCCGACTTAAATTTGTTTCCTGCAAATCCAATTCCCCAACTACTCAGCAAGCACACTCTGATAATTATTGCTAATTTCAAATAACTCTATTTTTTACTAAAGCAGTATAAATTATAGCAAATCATTAATTCTGCAACACTCATAAAACATACAAGCATTATTCATTAGAAAACCCAATTCGTTAATGACTTAAACTTTAATTTGACGAAAAAATAAGTATTTAAATCTAGATACACCAAAACCAATGATACCAAAAGCTATCATCAGAATTGCTTCTGGTTCAGGTATCGCACCAGTGCCTAAACGAAGTGTTGATAATTGATTGATAGCTAATAAACTCAAATTGACTGCATTAGCGCCAACTTGTTGTTGATATTGAGTGCTTCCGTTGACAGGGTCAATCCAATACACACTATTGACTAAGGCAGTACTGTGAGTATTTATAAAATCAGTTGCTAAAGCTAAATAAGCCAGATCAGCAGTCATGGCTTGATAAATGGGAAGCGCTATACCCAAAATATTCCAACTATTGGGACCTGAGCCCCCCATAGGCCCATAGAGTTCTGTCCAAATAGCGGCTTGCAAACCAGATTGTAGATTACCATTAATGGCTAAACTTGCCTGAGTATCTACCAACCAAGCAATGGCAGCGGCATTATTAATCAGGCCATTGCTATTAGCATTCCCTAGTGCATGGGCCGTTGTTTGCGCTACAGTTCCATTAGTCGTAACGGTCGCACTGTAACTCGTATTAAGTCTGATATCATCAAATAAATCGATACAATATACATAGCTTAACGACTTGCCATCCAAACTCGCTTGCCCTATGCCTCCAAAATTTCCACCTGCCCCATTGATAGTTTGCATAGCCGCATTGCCTTCGGTGTAAGTGATGGTCATAGCACTGCCATAAGTATTTCCCATTGTGAAATTAGCCTTTGCCATAGTAGTTCCAAATAGAGCTATTGCTAGGCCAATAACCTGAATGATAGTTTTAGTTTTCATAATATGTAGATTAAATAATGAGTTTATATAGCTCGCGGAGGACTCTATTATTAACAAATAGATTCACCTGCCTATACGAGTAGTTTGCAATCAAAATCAACCTAAAATCCAAGCGCAACTATAAGTCAACAAGAAGTATGATGAAGTGTATAGTTTAAATTACAAAAATAAATACGTACAAATACCTATAAAGATAACCTGAGTAATTGAGCTTGTTAGAATTAAGGTCTGCTCATCCTATAAAATTGCTATCGACTTAAGACGAGACACGGCGCAAGGCATAACCGTTCGTCCTGAGCTAGTCGAAGGATGTACCGTTATGCCGATCATGGTTCGACTGTGCTCACCACGAACGGCTTAACCTTATTCTGTAAGGTTTTACGTTGATAATCTATAAAAAGATGGATAACTTCAAACCTAGCACAGCAGTTTTTGCTAAAGCTATGCTTTAATAGCGCAGGATCTTAATCATAAATGACATCACATGAATAAAAAAATAAAAACAGCCTTTGTTTGCGAGCAATGCGGGGCCGATTATCCTCGCTGGGGTGGACAATGCACCAGTTGTGGCGAATGGAATACCATCAAAGAAATCAGATTAGGTTCCGCTAGTAAAGAGCGTAGTAGTAGTCGTAGTGGTTATGCGGGTAGTCAAAGCGAAGTTAAATTATTATCCGATGTGAGTTTATCGGTAGCTGAACGTATTTCTACCGGCATATCTGAATTTGATCGCGTCTTAGGTGGCGGCATCGTAACAGGCAGCGTGGTGTTATTAGGCGGTGCACCTGGAGCCGGCAAAAGCACCTTATTATTACAAGCCATCGCAAACATTGCCGACCGTGGTGTTAGCGTTTTATATGTATCCGGTGAAGAGTCACTCCAACAGATTGCTGAACGCGCCAATCGCTTAAAATTACCTGCTGATAAAATCATGATGTTAATGGAAACATCCGTGCAGCGTATTTGCGATTTATTAGATAGTATCAAACCCCAAATTCTCGTCATAGACTCAATACAAGTCATGCATACTCAAGAGGCCGACTCTGCACCCGGCTCAGTCTCTCAAGTCCGAGAGTCAGCTAGTTATCTCACTCAGTACGCAAAAAAGAATCAAGTCTCAATATTTATGATCGGCCATGTCACTAAAGACCAATCCCTAGCAGGACCTATGACCTTAAGCCATATCGTTGATACCCAAGTGATGCTAGGTTCTACCGATGATGCGCGCTTTAGAGTTTTAAGAGCCGACAAAAATCGCTTTGGTAGTGTCGGTGAATTAGGTTTTTTTGCGATGGATAGCTCAGGACTTAAAGAAGTTAAAAATCCTTCAGCAATGTTTTTGAATAGAGCAGAGAAACCATCTTCGGGTAGCGTGGTGACTGTATTGTGGGAAGGTACACGCCCCTTGCTAGTTGAAATTCAAGCCTTAGTCACCGAATGTCAGTATGGCAACCCAAGAAGACTGACCGTGGGTTTTGATCAAAATAGATTAGCCATGTTATTAGCCGTGCTCTATCGACATGGCGGCATTTTTACAGCTCAAGATGAAATCTACGCTAATGTGGTTGGAGGCATTAAAGTCACAGAAACCAGTTCTGACTTAGCGATAGTAATTGGCATAGTGTCCAGTTTAAGAGATAAGATCATCCCTCATGATATGTTTTTCTTTGGCGAAATTGGTTTAAGTGGAGAAATAAGACCCGTTGCTAATGGCCACGCACGTTTAAATGATGCCGCTAAACATGGCTTTAAGAAAGCCATCATCCCCAAAGCCAACGCCCCTAAAACCGCCATTAAAGGTTTAGAAATTCATGGAGTGTCAACGCTTTCAGAAGCTTTGGATTGTCTTGCTGAGCTGTGAGTGAGTTTTTTATCGTTCCCATGCTCAGCGTCACTGCCCAAAGTTAAGCCTTGCCGGTAAGAAAGCTAAATGTGCGTGGTTTGATTGGTCATAGTTAGAAACAATTCAAAATAGTCGCTAGGTAGGCTAATAATTAAATTTTTATAATAGTATCGCTGTAGAGGGCTACCAGTTGATCGTGGGTCATCAAGTGCATTGGCTCAGCTAACGCTTGTGCAATTAATATTCTATCAAATGGATCTTGATGATGATTGGGTAAAGCTTCAACAGCGATCGTATGTTCGGCTTCAATCGCAAGAAAGCGATAACCAGACTCTTGAAAATAATGCATTGCTTGTTGGCTAGAAACAGGCATATCACCTTTACCGAGTGAGTGCTTAATCGCAATCTCCCAAAGCGTTGCAGAACTAATCCAAATAACTGATCTGGGTGATTCTATTAGTTCACGCGCTTTTTGTGATAATTTAGGATTATCAGTAATTGCCCAAAGTGCAACATGAGTATCTAGTAGCAAATTCAAGAGAGTGACTCGCCAATAAATAATTTAGCGACTTCGGCATTATTCGCATCAATGGTATCGGGCACATCAAACAAGCCTTTAGCAATACCAATTCTATTTTTAGAAGTCGTTACATCAATCGGAACAAGTTTTGCGACAGGGCGTCCATTTCTAGCAATGACAATTTCACGCTCTTGACCTAGCTCAATACTTTCTACTAATCGTGATAACGAAGATTTAGCTTGTAACATATTAACAGTGGTGTGCATGATGAGCTCCTAAAAAAATATTAGTCTAGTCTGGCTAACCTAGCAAATCAAGTTAAACCTAATGTTGCAGATTATCAACTCTTAACCCGCAATCTGTAAATCGTAGGGTGGATTCGCGACAGCAATCCGCCGCACACACGCAAAATCAAAAACAGTCGAACATAAAACCTCACGAGGAATCATTTAGGTGGGAGCTTAGTTTATCGCTCCGTTTATGGTGGATTGCTAGCGCGAATCCACCCTACAGATTGAAACAACGTAAATCCGTAAATCGTAGGGCGGATTCGCGATAGCAATCCGCCGCACACACGCAAAATCAAAAACAGTCGAACATTAAATCCTCACCAGGAAGCATTTAAGTGAGGGCTTAGTTTATCGCTCCGTTTATGGTGGATTGCTAGCGCGAATCCACCCTACAGATTGATACAACATAAGGCCGTAAATCGTAGGGCGGATTCGCGACAGCAATCCGCCGCACACACGCAAAATCAAAAACATTCGAACATTAAATCTTCACGAGGAAGCATTTAAGTGAGGGCTTAGTTTATCGCTCCGTTTATGGTGGATTGCTAGCGCGAATCCACCCTACAGTATTGATACAACATAAGGCCGTAAATCGTAGGGCGGATTCGCGACAGCAATCCGCCGCACATACGCAAAATCAAAAACAGTCGAACATTAAAACCTCACCAGGAAGCATTTAGGCGAGGGTTTAATTTATCGCTCCGTTTATGGTGGATTGCTAGCGCGAATCCACCCTACAGATTGATATACCTAACGTTTATCGTTTTGTTGTATTAAAACACCCGTACTTTTCGGTCTGGGTTACAATCCCCAGAAATCTACTCATCTCTGGTTCTTTAAGCCCCTCTATAAAAAATTTCTTTTGTTTTCAAAGCTTGCCGGATCTTAGCACAAAAAACAAAACAGCTGCCACTCTCTCAACGCATTGAAAACCTAGATTAATGCACATGAAAAGTGGGCAATGCTTTATTTAAACCATCTTTGGATAGCTTGAGCAATAATACAAAACCGACCCACGATATAAGTATAAGAGATGAAAATAAGCCCTTGGTGAGGTATCATAACGCTCTGCACTGGTTACTGAACATGAAACGCCTAGATAGCGCTTTATAGCCTAACACCCCATTAAAATACATTGCCTAATTAAACGACTTAAACATCATGACTCAACGAATTGCCACTATCGAACGTAATACGCTCGAAACTCAAATTACTTGTAGCATCAATTTAGATGGATCAGGGATCGCAACGTTTGTTACTGGCGTGCCTTTTCTTGACCACATGCTGGATCAAGTGGCGAGACATGGTTTAATTGATATCGATATTAATGCTAAAGGCGACCTTGAAATCGATGCTCATCATACTGTTGAAGATATCGGCATTACTTTAGGTCAGGCTTTTGCTAAGGCTATCGGTGATAAAAAAGGCTTGTGCAGATATGGACATTCTTACGTGCCTTTAGATGAAGCCTTATCCAGAGTCGTGATTGACTTTTCTGGTCGCCCTGGTTTGTTTTATGAGGTTAACTTTCCCAAAGCGATCATCGGCCGTTTTGATGTTGATTTGTTCAGAGAGTTTTTTCAGGGCTTTGTTAATCATGCCGGTGTAACTTTACACATCGATAATCTAAAAGGGGCTAATGCCCATCATATCGCCGAAACTATTTTTAAGGCCTTAGGTCGTGCCATACGCATGGCTGTTAGCGCCGATCCACGTATGGCAGGTATAATGCCATCTACCAAAGGTAGTCTTTAATATAAGCACCTTTAACTCTCACTAAAATTTAACTATTTATGTCCACTGTTGCTGTTATTGATTACGGTATGGGTAATTTGCATTCAATTGCCAAAGCCCTGCAACATGCCGCCCCTGAAGTTGATGTTCAGATCGTTAGCGATGCCAAACAAATTTTACAAGCCGATCGCGTGGTTTTTCCGGGTGTCGGTGCGATGCGCGACTGTATGCTTGCCTTGCATGAATCTGGTTTATCTGAAGTCATTCGCGAAGTTGCTAAAACTAAGCCTTTACTAGGTATTTGTTTAGGTATGCAAGCCTTGCTATCTGACAGTGAAGAAAATGGCAAGACCTTAGGTTTAGATATTTTCTCGGGTCATGTCGTACGCTTTGCAGAAGATTTAAACGATAACGAGGGTCATAAGTTAAAAATACCTCACATGGGCTGGAATCAAGTCCAACAACGAGCACATCCCTTATGGGAAAAGATTCCTCAAGATAGTCGTTTTTATTTTGTGCATAGTTATTATGCAAAACCTGATGAAAGCTCGGTCATTGCAGCCACTACAAATTACCCAGATGCCTTTGCTTGCGCCTTGGCTCACGATAATGTTTTTGCTGTACAATTTCACCCTGAAAAAAGTCAGACAGTCGGCTTGCAGCTACTGAATAACTTTTTACATTGGGATGGTCAATCTTAGATCACCACATGCTGTTAAGGATTTTGTTTTTATGTTGTTAATACCCGCAATTGATTTAAAAGAAGGAAAATGCGTACGCTTACGTCAAGGTCGCATGGATGATAATACCGTTTTTTCTGATGATCCTGTCGCTGTCGCTGGACGTTGGGCTGACGCTGGCGCAAAAAGAATACACCTAGTTGATTTAGATGGCGCTTTTGCAGGCAAGCCTGTTAATGCCGACATTATTAAAACAATCGTCACCGCCTATCCTCAGATGCCTGTTCAAATAGGCGGAGGTATTCGTGATGAAGCTACCATTCAAGCTTATTTAGAGGCAGGCGTTGAATATGTCATTATCGGTACTAAAGCCGTTAATGAACCAGACTTTGTTAAAGAGATGGCAACAAAGTATCCTCGACGCATTATTGTTGGCTTAGATGCTAAAGACGGCAAAGTTGCCATTGATGGTTGGGCTAAACTCTCTAAACATGATGTCATAGATTTAGCCCAGCACTTTGAAGCCGATGGTGTTGAAGCTATTATTTACACCGATATTTCCAGAGACGGCATGATGCAAGGTGTTAACGTAGAAGCCACGGCTAGATTAGCTAGAGCTATTAACATCCCTGTTATTGCTTCTGGTGGCATCACTAACATTGACGATATTAAAGGCTTAGGCGCTGTTGCTCATGATGGCATTATGGGCGCGATTACTGGCAGAGCTATCTATGAAGGCACGCTAGACTTTATTGAAGCTCGACTACTTGCGGAATCTTTTTAAGCGATGAGTTTAGCTAAACGTATTATTCCTTGCTTAGATGTTGATAACGGCCGCGTCGTAAAAGGCGTCAAATTTGTTGATATTCGTGATGCAGGTGATCCTGTCGAAGTTGCTAGACGCTACGATCGTGAAGGCGCCGATGAAATCACCTTTTTGGACATAACTGCAACCCACGATAATCGTGACACCATCGTACATGTCGTTGAACAAGTCGCCAGTGAAGTTTTCATACCCTTAACCGTAGGCGGTGGCATCAGAACTTTAGATGATATTCGCCGAATGTTGAATGCCGGCGCCGATAAAGTCGGCATTAACAGTGCTGCGGTATTTAATCCTGAGTTTGTCAGCGAAGCCGCACAGCGCTTTGGCTCGCAATGTATTGTGGTCGCTATTGATGCTAAAAAAGTCAGCGCTTTAGGTGAAGCAGATCGCTGGGAAATCTTTACTCATGGTGGACGTAAAGCAACAGGTATCGATGCTATCGCATGGGCAGAAAAGATGGTTAGTTATGGTGCAGGTGAAATTCTATTAACCAGTATGGATAGAGATGGCACCCGTGAAGGCTTCGATTTATTACTTACTCGTGCTATCAGTGAAGCGGTCAGTGTACCGGTCATTGCTTCGGGCGGTGTTGGCAATTTAGATCATCTAGCTGAAGGCGTTATTACCGGTAAAGCTGATGCTGTATTAGCCGCTAGTATTTTTCATTTTGCCGAATACACCATACAACAGGCTAAACAACACATGGCCTCACGCGGCATAGAGATGCGTTTATGAATAATACTTGGCAAGATGAGATCCGCTGGACAGAAGATGGCTTAGTACCTGTCATTGCCCAACAAGCAGATAGCGGAAAAATTCTAATGTTTGCCTGGATGAATCCTGAGTCCTTAGCATTAACGGTTGCAGAAGGTTATGCTGTTTACTGGTCTAGGTCACGTCAACGCTTATGGCGTAAAGGTGAAGAGTCAGGTCACAGACAAAAAGTCATCGATTTGTTTCTGGATTGTGATGAAGATGTTATTTTATTAAAAATTGAACAAGAAGGCGGTATAGCTTGCCATACCGGCCGTGAAAGTTGTTTTTATCGACGTTTAATTGATAATCAATGGCAAGCTGTTGAGCCAATACTAAAAGACCCCAACACTATTTATATAAAATAATGAACGACACCTTAGAACAACTCGCTGACATTTTAGAACAGCGTAAACAAGAATCTGCTGACAAATCTTATGTAGCGAGTCTTTATGCAAAAGGCCTAGATACCATACTGAAAAAAGTTGGTGAAGAAGCCACTGAAACTGTCATTGCCGCCAAGAACGGTGATAAAGAACAAATTATATATGAAACTGCTGACTTATGGTTTCACTGCATGGTTATGCTGGCAGATCAGGGCTTAGGTCCTAACGATGTATTAAAGGAACTGCAACGTCGTTTTGGCTTGTCTGGATTGGATGAAAAAGCGCAGCGTAAGAAAAGCTAAGAATTATGTAGGCCGGAATAAGGCTTTACTAGCGTAAGCGAGTAAAGCCTTATTCCGGCATAATAACTGCCCCGGCGCCCGAAACGCCACCACGCGCTACACTTGGGTGGTCTTATCACGGCCTACAAATGCAGCTTAAAGTTAAGCTTTTATGTAGGTCGGGTTAGCGACAGCGTAACCCGACAATATGAGCTACAAATGTCGGGTTACGCTAGCGCTAACCCGACCTACGAGAACGACTGTGGGCAGTGACGCAGAACCAAACTAGAAAGCATCAAATCCAAGCTATAACAATCTAATAAGATCATTTTGTATTTTATGATAATTATCCTAAGATGATGACCTAATCGGTCACTGGAGTTACAACATGCACGTCAGCATCACCCAATTATTACTTATATTAGTTATCGTCATTGTGCTTTTTGGCACTAAAAAGCTTCGTAATGTAGGCGCAGACCTCGGTGGTGCCATTAAAAATTTTAAAGCGGCCATCAAAGAAGGTGAAGAAGATAAAAAAACTCCTGAACACGAAGGTGAAACCTTAGACGGTGAAATCACCTCCAAGAAAAACGAAAAAATATAATATGTTTGAAGTAGGGTTTTCTGAGTTAGTCATGGTCGCCTTAGTCAGCTTAATAGTGATAGGGCCTGAACGCTTACCTAAAGTAGCTAGACTAGCTGGATTCTGGATTGGTAAAGCACGCAATATAGCCGCTACCTTCAAAGAAGAAATTAAACAAGAGCTGCATACTGAAGAATTACGTCAGATATTTAACGAGCAAGCACAACTACATGATTTACATGCTGCACTCAATGAAAAAAACGACGCATTCGATGCCATTAAATCCTCAGTCACACCTACCATTGAAGAAACAATAGAGCACTCGAAAACGCATGACCTCAAATAACTTCGAAGAAGCCGCTCAACCATTCATCAGCCATCTGATTGAATTGCGTAATCGACTATTAAAAGTCATTAGTTTCGTGATTGTTGTTTTTTTAGGCTTATCCGTTTATGCCAATCAAATCTATAGCTATTTAGCGGGCCCGCTACTAAAGCACATGCCTAAAAATAGCAGCATGATTGCTATAGATGTTGCCTCACCTTTTTTTACACCCTTTAAGTTAGCGCTAGTTGCGGCTATCTTTATTTCAGTTCCTGTTATTCTCTATCAGTTCTGGGCGTTTGTAGCCCCTGGTCTTTATAAGCGCGAACGCCGGATGATTTTTCCGCTTTTGATTGCAAGCACCTTCTTATTCTTTCTGGGTGTAGCTTTCGCTTATTATGTCGTTTTTCCTCTGATGTTTAGTTTTTTAACTGCTGCAGCTCCTGAAGGTGTGGCTGTGATGACTGACATCAGCAAATACCTAGATTTTGTACTGGCCTTATTCTTTGCCTTTGGCATTTGTTTTGAAGTGCCTATATTTACCATCGTTTTAGTGTGGACAGGCATGGTCACACCAACGGATTTATCAGAAAAACGCCCTTATGTCATAGTCGGTGCCTTTGTTATCGGCATGTTTTTAACACCACCTGATGCCATTTCACAAACGATGCTAGCCGTACCGATGTGGATGTTATTTGAAGTGGGCTTGTTGTGTTCTAGATTATTCGTGCATAAAGATAAGACTGATGACGATGAGCTAGATAAAATAGAACAGCTTAGTGATTAACAGATATTTCACAGCGCTACAATCAATAGAAATTCCTTCATGCTAAACCGGGTTTATAACCTCATTCCTAATGTTTAGCATTTTGAAAATTATAGAACATCCAAACGGTTCGATCGGAGTTGTAAACCCCGACCGACATAGAGTATCAATCGTAATGTAGAGACAGGTCGCGACCTGTCCCTACGGTGTGAAATATACCGATATGCGATTTTTACTTGTGTAGATAGCCTTAGAACCGGGTTTATATTCCATAGGCGCCAACTGCTTAACAAGGCATAAAAAGCTTGCGTAGGTCGTGGTTGAAAACCCCGACCGGCATAGGGGCACTGAGATTTTTTATTAGGTTTTTGTTTGATGCCATTCCTAAGACTATTTATCTACCCACTCATAAAGCTCAGTTAAGGTCGCATCACATTTACAACAACTCGTACCACACGAAGACTCCAAAGGTAGTTTTCGCACATTACCTTTTTTAACCCATTTATCTAACATGCCGCGCAGTGCATCGGCATCCATATTAAAATGAATCACTAAATCAGCTAAAGCGATCCTGCGCTGTTCTTTTAAATAACACCGTAAATCAGAGAGTATCATTGACTGCCTCCTGCACTTGTTTTGCAATTGCCTGCTTTCCTGTTAGCCATAACGCGACTATCACCATTATAAAAGCACTGATTAACCCAGTTATCCACAACAGAGAATACTCAGGATGACGCTCAAAAGTCATAATCTGATAAAACACCGTAGCGGTCATATAAGCGATACCGGTCGTCCAGCACACAACAAATACTGTCCAGCCGGTGTTGGTTTCTCTATGTATTGCAGCTGTCGCGGCAACACAAGGCGCATACAATAAAATGAATAACAAATAAGCAAAAGCGCCAGCTTTACCATCATAGCTTCGCTGCATAGCGGCAAAAGTATGAGTCTTAACTTTTTGCTCATCTGCGGCAACCGCTATATCATCAACTGTACCAATATTAAGTCCTAGTGGATCTAAGAGATTATCAGCAACAGCGTTCAAATTAGTTGGGATAGTCTGTAAAGCAGCCAGTAAAGCCGCTCTAAGCTCAAAAGGCATTTGATTAGTAACACCTTCTGTCGTGGCTAATTGGCTATATAAGGCATCGAGCGTGCCTACAACGGCCTCTTTAGCTAATACACCCGTAAAAACGCCCACCGTTGCCGGCCAGTTATCTTTTTCTATACCCATAGGCTTAAATAGTGGCGTCATAGATTTGCCTATTTCACTCAATACCGATTGATTAGTGTTTTCTTGACCAAAGCTACCATCTGTACCCCAAGCATTCAGAAAATTTAACACCAAGACCATCGGCACAATAACTCGCCCTGCGTTAATCAAAAAAGATTTAAGCCTGTCCCACGTTCTAATCAAGACACCACGCAAAGTCGGCATGTGATATGCGGGCAACTCCATAATAAACGGGGAAGTCTCGCCTTTAAACAAAGTGTGTCGCATAATCAAACCCGTCAAAACAGCCACGGCTATGCCTAACAAATACAAACCAAATACGATATTCTGTCCACCGACAGGGAAAAATGCAGCCGCAAATAGAGCATAAACTGGCAATCTCGCTCCGCAGGACATAAAAGGATTCATGAGATTAGTCAGAATTCGATCACGCTGATTTTCTAGGGTTCTTGTCGCCATAATTGCAGGCACATTACAACCAAAACCGACAATCATGGGCACAAAAGATTTGCCCGGTAAACCTATCATGCGCATGAATCTATCCATGACAAAAGCCGCTCTGGACATATAGCCAGAATCTTCAAGTGCTGATAAAAACAAGAATAAGAAACCAATAATAGGGATAAAGGTAGCAACCACTTGTATACCTCCCCCTAAACCCTTGGTTATCAAGACGACTAACCACTGGGGTACTTGATAATCGACTAAGACAGCACCCAAACCATCTATCAATAAGGCGCCAACGCTTTGCTCAAAGAAATCTACAAAGGCACTACCTATATTAATAGTGAACATAAACATGGTGTACATTACTAACAAGAAAATAGGGATACCTAAAAATCGATTCAATACGATGTGATCTATTTTTTCTGTAACATGCCGACTCACTTCATTGACTTTACAGACTGCACCCTGAGTAAGGTCATTAACAAAGCCATAACGTGCATCTGCAGCTAAAATATCTATTTCATCATCAGTTGCTGTTTCTACTTGCTGCTGTAGTTGATGAGTCAATGCTTTAAGATCATGTCCTACAATCTGTTTAGCCAGCGTATCATCTTCAAGAGCACGTAGCGCTAACCAACGTAAATCACAACCATGATCACGGGCAATCTCAATTAGCGACAATGATAGCTGTTCAATAGCCTGCTCTAAAGCAGGAGCATAATTTATAGTTACCTTAGGAATCGGCATTGTCATTGCAGCGCTATTAATCTGTGCCTTTAATACTGCAAGACCTTCTTTAGTAGAGGCAATAATAGGAATGACTGGACAACCTAACTGCTGCGCTAAATAGTCACAATCAATCTTAATACCTCGGCTTTTAACCTGATCCATCATATTCAGTACCAAAATCATCGGTACGCGCATTTCTATGAGTTGCGAGGTTAAATAAAGGTTACGTTCTATATTTGAGGCATCAATAATATTGATAATTAAATCAGCTTGCTTAGAAGCGATATAATCTCTAGCAACTTTCTCATCTAAAGACACTTGATCATCGGCAGCTTCTAAAGAATAAGTCCCTGGTAAATCAACTAATTCAATTAACTTACCTGCGTGAGTGTATTCACCGGTTTTCTTTTCAACGGTAACGCCAGGCCAATTACCGACATGCTGCTTAGAGCCAGTAAAAGCATTAAATAATGTGGTTTTTCCACAATTAGGATTACCAACCACGCCTACGGTAAAATCAACATTCATTATTGTTTCTCTATCAATACCACAGCCGCTTCATCTTTACGTAAAGTGAGCGAAAAGCCACGTAATTTAATTTCTACTGGATCACCTAGTGGCGCAAAGCGAATCACACTAAAAGTGGTGCCTGGCGTTAAGCCCATCGCCAGCAATCGCTTACGATAGGCTTTACCTTCAGGCTCAAAACCTATAATTTTACCTAAGTCGCCAACTTTAAGATTTTTCAAGCTCAACATAACTATCCAGCTCCGATAGGTATTAGTGACCGCCCAAAAGACAAGTCGCTAATAAGGAATGGTTCTCATTAACAAATAATATAGCACAGTTTTAAATTCACTCAAAAACTAGTCAATTAATAAGGGTAATAGTGCTTTTAGTTACAACTGTGTAATGACGTAGGTCGAGTTAGCGATAGCGTAACCCGACAAAATAGCATATGAAATGTTGGTTTATGCTATCGCTAACTCGACCTACATAAAATCTTAACGATGGGTAATAAGTACTGTGCTTGACAACAATATGCTACATTTTTAGTTAGTAGCAGCACCATTAAACGCACAAACATGAATAAATTATGGCTATAACTGGCAATAACAGCCCGTTCAAATTAAAATATCCAATTTGTTGTTGATAACACTCGATAACCGTACTGCGATATCCCATTCCAACGGACTTTTAATGACTGATTACAAACTAACGCACCTTAAAGAACTAGAAGCCGAAAGCATCCATATCATTCGTGAAGTCGCGGCTGAATTTGAACGCCCAGTCATGTTATATTCTGTCGGTAAAGATTCTGCCGTCATGTTGCATCTGACCATGAAAGCCTTTTTTCCTGGTAAACCTCCTTTTCCCATGATGCACGTCGATACCACCTGGAAATTCAAGGAAATGATCGAGTTTCGTGATCAGATGGTTGAAAAACTAGGCTTAGACCTACTAATTCATATTAATCAAGACGGTGTTGATCAAGGTATAGGGCCATTTACTCATGGGAGTAAAAAGCACACGGATGTCATGAAAACTGAAGGCCTTAAACAAGCCTTAGATAAATATCAATTTGATGCAGCTTTTGGTGGCGCTCGTCGTGATGAAGAAAAATCTCGCGCTAAAGAACGCGTATATTCATTTAGAGATAAGAATCATCGCTGGGATCCTAAAAACCAACGCCCTGAATTATGGAATATTTACAACGGCAAAATAGACAAAGGCGAAAGCATCCGTGTCTTTCCTCTATCTAATTGGACTGAGTTGGATATTTGGCAGTACATTCATTTAGAAAACATTCCTATCGTACCTTTATACTTTGCTAAAGAACGTCCTGTTGTAAATCGTGACGGCATGTTAATCATGGTAGACGATGATCGTATGCCTATTGGTGAACATGAAAAAGTTGAAATGAAAAAAGTGCGTTTTCGTACCTTGGGTTGTTACCCCTTAACAGGTGCGGTGGAATCTAATGCCACCACCCTTCCCGAAATTATTCAGGAAATGTTATTAACCACCACCTCTGAACGTCAAGGACGACTCATAGACCACGATCAATCAGGTTCTATGGAACAGAAAAAGCGAGAAGGGTATTTTTAAAGCAGACGAAAGATTAAGGGCTAAAGGCTAAATTTGACTGGCTTTGAAACCTTAGTTGTTTAGAGAAACTTATCGACATCTTTTATACAGACAAAAGACAAATAATTAAGGACCAAAAATGGCGCGCTTTGAGGATTTAGATGTTTGGAGGCGGTCATCCAGACTTTGTGTTGAAGTTTATAAAGGCCTTGCTAGTTGTAAAGATTACGGATTTAAAGACCAAATTACTCGCTCCAGCTTATCCATACCTAGTAATATAGCGGAAGGTTATGAAAGAGGTAGCGACAAAGATTCCAACAAATTCTTTTATTACGCAAAAGGTTCCGCTGGTGAGTTACGTACTCAAATTTAGATTGGCATCGAAATTGGATACGTTACAAAGGAAACAGGCATGCTGTGGAAAAATGAAGTTGAACAACTTTCACAAATGCTGTTCGCATTTATAAAATCGCGATCAATTTAGCCTTCTACCTACACCTAAGCTTTTAATTTTAACTGACCTAAGCACTATATATGGACGAGACTCAGGCGATGCACATACAACAATCAAATTTATCCAAAAGCCTTTATGTTCTTTATGAAGTTCTAGCCAATGAGAAACAAATAAGAACCCAGAAAAATAGAATTGAGCCTTTAGCCTTTAGCCTTTAGCCTTACGACCTTCACCATTATCTTAAACCGAACTTATGTCCCACCAATCCGATTTAATTAGTACCGATATAGATGCGTATTTAGCGCAACATGAAAACAAAGAACTACTACGTTTCTTAACTTGTGGCAATGTTGATGATGGTAAAAGTACCTTAATAGGTCGCTTGCTGCATGACTCTAAAATGATTTATGAAGATCAACTCGCTGCTGTGCAAGCTGACAGTGTTAAATCTGGCACTACGGGCGCAGGCAAAATAGATTTGGCCTTATTAGTTGATGGCTTGCAAGCAGAGCGCGAGCAAGGCATTACCATTGATGTTGCCTATCGTTATTTTTCTACGGCTACGCGAAAATTTATTATTGCCGACACACCCGGACACGAACAATACACCCGCAACATGGCTACCGGTGCTTCGACTTGTGATTTAGCTATCATTTTAATTGATGCGCGTTACGGTGTTCAAACTCAAACTAAACGCCATAGCTTTATCGCCTCGTTATTGGGCATACAACACATCATTGTTGCTATCAATAAAATGGATTTAAAGGATTATAGCGAAGCGACTTTCAATGAGATTAAGCAAACTTATTTAGACTTCACTAGCACGCTAGATTTACATGATATTTGCTTTATCCCCATGTCAGCTTTAGATGGTGATAACGTCGTTAATGCCAGTGAAAACATGCCATGGTATACCGGTGTACCATTAATGGAGGCGCTTAATAGCGTTGAGATTGCTAATGATCACAACTTTAATGATGCTCGTTTCCCTGTGCAATATGTTAACCGCCCTAACCTTGATTTTCGTGGTTTTTGCGGAACGGTAGCCTCAGGTATTTTTCGTAAAGGCGACCTCATTACCGCACTGCCTTCTGGCAAAAGCAGCAAAATTAAATCTATCGTGACTTATGATGGCGACTTAGATCAAGCTTTTCCTCCAATGGCGGTCACCTTAACCTTAGAAGACGAGATTGATATTAGCCGTGGCGATATGCTCATCGGCACAGAACAGCAAGCACCTATCGTTGCCGATCAGTTTAAAGCGACTATAGTTTGGATGACCGAAAAAGCCCTAACGCCAGGGCGTCAATACATCATTAAACTAGCAACTCGCAGCGTATCCGGTTCTGTGGCTTTGATTCATCATCGCATTGATGTCAACACCCTAGAACATCATGATGCGCAGGCGTTGCAATTGAACGAAATCGGTTCATGCACGGTTAATGTCAATGCTCCGGTGGTATTTGATGCCTATAAAACCAATAAAGGCACGGGCGCGTTCATTATCATTGATCGTTTAAGCAATAGCACGGTGGGTGCTGGCATGATTACAGGTGTCTGTGATGAACAAAGCCGCAATCCAGTCAGCAGTGAAGAACGTGCCGCTCGTTATAGCCAAAAGCCAACATCCATCGCCTTAATTGGATTAGCAAGTAAAGACAACGCCTATTTATTAGAAAGAAAATTATTTGATAATGGTCATGCTACAACGGTATTAGAAACACCCAACAACGCATTAATTTTAGCGATTAAGAATGCTGGTTTACTATGTTTATGCGTTAATGTCAGTGCTGATCAAGTTGATATTAGTTTTAATACCGACCAGCAATCAATTGATGATATTTACAGTGCATTGAAAGAACAAAATATTGTTTATTGAGACAAAGCTTGATAATTTTTTTGGTAGTCAAGCATATCGACTACCAACTTACAGAGGGAAAGTTTAAGAGAAGACCAAAGGCTCAAGGCTAAATCATGACGGTTAGTACTTCAGGCGAACAGATACTGGTCTTTTATCTTTTGCCTAAACTAAGTTAGTTGCAGAATCATTTAAAATATTCGATACTTTGGCCAGTCTTTTTTTTACAACACTAGACTTATTCAATACAACTACAATTTAATAGAGGTTAACACGCGATGAGAAAATCTTTTTTATTAGGACTAGCATTGATCGGCTTTACCTTAAATCCACTAACTACATCAGCCGCAACTGATACTCACTATCCCGCTGCTGATTTTCAACCTTCCGTCATTTATTCAGCTCCCAACAGTGCCACTAAAGAAAATATCTCAGAGGCCAATGATCCTAAATATCCTGCCTCAAACTTCACACCAAGCGTGATATTTATTGACAAACAAGCCTCCAATCAAAGCGAAGAAGCATTTGATCCAAAATATCCCGCAGCCAACTTCAAACCCAGAGTTATTTACCCTTAATGGCTAGGGTTAGCCTCAAACTAACTTTCATAACGAACTCTCTTTGAGATAATACGACGGCTAACACTACCCACAGGAATGTAAACACTCATGACTATTACCACTCAAGCACTATCTAAAATACAATATTCGATTGAACAATTCTTAGAAAAAATAAGCTCTAGCCAAAGCTATCAAGCATTACAGAACATGACTCCTACTAAACGCTGGACGACACTAGGACTGTATTTTTTAGCATCGCAACTTATCATCTTTGGTTTGTTATATACCCTGTTTGGCAAAGTCGTAGTGGTTGGTTTTTTTGCGAGCATTATTGCCGGCTTAGCTACCGGCATTGGCGCTCTACCCGCGCTATTTTTTAAAGATATATCGAAGAATTTATTTAACAGCCTCTTAGGTGCAGCTGCGGGTGTGATGTTGGCCGCAACTGCCTTTTCATTACTAGTGCCTGGTATTTCTTACGGCAATATAATCTGGCCTAGTCATGGTATTTATATTGTTGCCGTTGGTATGTTAATAGGCGCAGCTTTCTTACACTTTGCCGACCGCCAATTGCCTCATGTGCATTTTGATGCTTTAGCTGACGAACAACTCACCTCATTAAAAAAAGTATGGTTATTTATTATCGCCATCACTATTCACAATTTTCCTGAAGGCCTTTCAGTCGGTGTTAGTTTTGGAGCAGGTGATCTAAATAATGGCTTGGTACTGGCTATTGCAATCGCCTTACAAAATATTCCAGAAGGTTTAGCCGTTGCCCTACCCTTAGTTGGCTTAGGCTATAACAAATGGAAAGCTGTTGGTATTGCCACCTTAACAGGCTTGGTTGAACCCATTGGTGGTTTATTGGGCGTCACTATGGTGAGCTTGTTTCAATCCATACTACCTTTAGCGATGGGCTTTGCCGCAGGAGCAATGCTGTTTGTCATCAGTGAAGAAATTATCCCAGAAACCCATGCCAATGGCCGCTCACGCTATGCCACTTTTGCTTTATTAGGTGGCTTTATCATCATGATGATCTTAGATAATATGTTGGGGTAGTTTTAGATTAAGTCACTTAAAGAGTGCGATAGCTTCGGCTATTGATATTACTATTAACATAGCAAAAGGCTAAGGGCAAATGACGAAAGTTTGCGTTTTTAAGAGACTGAAGAAAACGATACTATACTCAAGCTTTAGCCTTGCTCTAACATCATGATGAACCTGCCCGAATTACTCAACTCGTTCAGTACCATTGATTTGGCTAACGCCTATCAAATGACTCTACAGAAACTTCAAGTTTTACAGAACTTCGCTTCACTCTCAGAATTATCAGCGACTACAGCAACCAGCTTTATATTAATTTTTGCAGCCGAGTTTGGCGATAAAAGTCAGTTGATGTGCATGATATTAGCCTCTCGATATCGAGCTTGGCCTGTGTTTTTAGGTGCGACAACTGCATTTGCTTTACTCAATACACTAGCTGTCATCTTTGGCGCACTATTAGCAAATCAGCTACCTGAGCCCATTATCTCTGGTATCGTAGCATTATTGTTTGCTATTTTTGGAATACAGTCTTTAAGAATTAAAGCTGAGGATGAGGATGAACCTATCCCTGAAAAAAACGGTAGCCATTTAATTTTTACCACTTTTTTTCTCATTACTGTCGCTGAGTTCGGCGATAAAACTCAATTAGCCGTAGTAGCCTTAAGTAGCACAGCTGCTCCAATAGCTGTATGGTTAGGCTCAACAATAGCACTAGCAGGAACCTCAGCCTTAGGCATCATCGCTGGTCGCAGTCTTTTAAAAAAGATACCTTTAGTATTGCTACATAAAATCAGCGGATCATTTTTTTTAATATTAGCTGCTATTGCCGCTTACCGAAGCGCTCAATCTTTTATGATATTAAACAATTAGTTACTAAACTTTTTTATCATTGCATCGAAATCTATCTTATCAATAGCTAAACACCACAAGCTAATGAATACTAATATAGGCATTAACCTAAAGATTGACTGCTTACAAAAAGAACTACACCAAGTTCTTTTTATGTTTTTCGCTATTTAGCTAATCAAACAAGTATATATTTAGCTAAGACATTAAAAATACATTTTCTAAATGTAAGTTTTGACTGATAATCAGCATCAAAATAACACTAAGCTTACTTTACCAATGAACTTTAACTTAAAACCTGTAATTTTGATCATAGACGACAGTCCTGACGTTATTAATCTAATATCAGGTCTGCTTAAAAAAAATTATAAAGTCAAAGCAGCCAATAATGGTGAGAAGGGCATTCAAGTTGCACAGAGTGACAATTCCATAGATCTCATATTACTTGACATTATGATGCCAGGCATTTCTGGCTTCGATGTTTGTGAGCAATTAAAAGCTGATCCCAGTACAGCCAACATCCCAGTCATTTTTTTAACTTCTATGACTAATTTAGATGATGAGTTGCGCGGCTTAAAACTAGGTGCGGTGGATTATGTTACCAAACCCATCAGCCCCCCTGTTTTATTGGCACGAATCGAAAATCATCTAAAGATCAAAGCAGCCAATGACTTTTTAAAAGACAAGAGTTCTTTTCTTGAATCAGAAGTTACCAAACGCTCTAAAGAACTAGCTGCTATTCAGGATGTAACCATTCTTGCAATGGCTTCACTTGCAGAAACGCGTGATAACGAAACTGGCAATCATATTTTACGCACCAAGTTTTATGTCAAAGAGTTGGCTGAATATTTAAAAACTCATCCACGCTTTAAAGATGCTCTTACCGATCACGCTATTAATATATTGTATAAATCCGCACCATTACATGATATTGGCAAAGTTGGAATACCAGACAGCATACTGTTAAAACCTGGACGCTTGACTCCAGAAGAATTTGAAGTGATGAAAACGCATACCATGCTTGGACGTGATGCTATTACCCAAGCTGAATCACATCTTGGTATGGAAGTTGATTTTTTGAAATTTGCTAAAGAAATTGCTTATAGCCATCAAGAAAAGTGGGATGGTTCGGGTTATCCACAAGGCTTATCGGGAGACAATATTCCCATCTCTGCCAGACTCATGGCTCTAGCTGATGTTTATGATGCACTCATCTCTCGACGTGTTTATAAGATAGGAATGACCCACGAACAAGCGATTCAAATCATCACTGAAGGTCGAGGAACGCATTTTGATCCAGACATAACCGATGCCTTTTTGGAAATAAACGAATGCTTTCGAGAAATCGCCCAACGTTTTCCGGATTAAAGAGAGAATATGACTGGGTAACTGCCATGCGGCATGTATAAAAAGGTCTTTGTAAAGCTGGAATCACGCGAATAATTATAAAAAGTTTTAATAGTCTCTTAACTAAACTAACAACAAAAAGCCTTCCAAGGCTGTTGCCAAGGAAGACTTTATGATGCTTTACGTCTTAATCCCATAAAAGCTGACCGTCGCGAGTGCGTTTACGGTTAGCTTTAAGATTGCTGACTATGGTAGTAGCTGCAAACAGCGTTGATGAGATAATAAATTCCCCTGATATAAAGCCTACCAAGGCGATAATAACTAATATTGCTATTGCAATATCTTTGCTGATGTCGGTCATAAGAAAATCCTCATTTAATTTACGTTAATGTTTTACTTTACTGCGAGCAAACTATATCGAAGTCTCTTATTGTTGACAATAGTACTATAGATTTATAGATTGTTTCTTATTTGAATACAAAAATTGATAGAGCTTTAAACACAACAAATGACCATTGTAATAAATTAAAGTTAGCTGCTTGATTAGAGCTAGTCATTAAAAGCATCGCTATCTACACAAGTTTCTTATCGGCGTGGAAACGATAAAAATCACCGTAGGGGCGTATTGCAATACGCCCCTACGATCTTCACCACAATGTTATCGTTCTCGCGTGGGAATGCTAACAATTATTTGCGTAGATACCTATGCTGTATAAGAGTACACAAGAATTAGCATTATAATTCACATGGAGCCTTGTTTTTATAATCTGCTGAACAACTGCTTAACATCAGCTATTATTCTGCAATGCAAAATAACAATAAATAGCATAAACTATCTTTCAATTTGAACGAGTGCATAAACACTAGCTCTTAAAAAACTCGCCATAATCATATCCATCTTGCGTATACAATCAACAGAAATAACGGAGTTGCTCACATGTTAAAACTTAGCTTTCCTAGCATTGTCCTACTTATTTTCACCTGCTGCCTAAGTGCACCCATTTTTGCTGCTGACGATGCTAGTTTACATCAAGTATTTCAAGCCGCTGAAGCAGGTAACTTTAAAGAAGCCCAGTCTATGATGGATAATGTGCTTAAAAACCACCCCAATAGCGCTAAGGCGCACTTTGTCGAAGCCGAACTACTGGCTAAACAAGGCTTAAATCACGATGCCAGAGCTGAACTTAGCAAAGCAGAACAACTAGAGCCTGCATTAACGTTTGCTAAACCAGAAGCACTACAAAGCCTTAGAAGTCGTATCGCAGGTACTGCACCTCTTGCATCACAACCCACTATCGTTCAGCAATCAGCACCCTCTATAACTATGCCTAATAACTGGTTAATGCCGGTACTTTTATTCGTAGGCTTAGGCGTTTTAATCTTATTTGTCATGGCATTGTTTCGTCGCAATACACAATCACTACCTTCTAACAATTATGCTGGCCGAACACCTACTCCAAACTATGGACCTGCTGGCAATCCAGGCATGGGCTCTGCAGGTATGGGATCAGCCATGGGACAACCCACTGCTGGTGGCATGGGCTCTGGCTTGATGGGTAATTTAGCCACTGGGGCCGCACTAGGAGCTGGCGTGGTCGCCGGCGAAGCCTTAATGCATCACTTTATAGACGGTGATCACAACAATCCTGCTCCCCAAAATCAACAACCTGAGCGCTCACCATGGAGCTCGCCAGACAACACCCCAAGTAACGACGACAACAGCAACAATTATGATATGGGTGGCAATGATTTTGGTGTACAAGATTCGTCATCTTGGGATGATGACAGTAATGGCGGAGATGATGACAACTGGGGCTAGTGGCTACGAACTTAAAGAGGGATAGTTTTAGCACAGACGAAAGGCTCAGGGCAAAAGACTAAGCCTATGAGGTTAGCAAATTAAGCTACGACAAAGCTAAACTTAACTCTTTGCCTTTAGCTTTTAGCCTTAAGTTATTAGCCCTAATGACTAAGCTATCAAATAGCTTAAAAACCCGTAGCCTTAACTAAAGTAAAAGACCTATCTGCCACTATCGCTGCAGATAGGTCGACATCAAAATCTAACAAAAGACTATGCCAATCTGTTACCCTGCCACAAGCCTCTGGTACTGATAAAAAAGTTGAGGGGTGCCGAGGGTTAATGACACAAGCATTAAGTCCTAAAGATATTCCATCACCTGTGGCTTTTACAAAAGCTTCCTTTTTGGTCCAAAAATCATAAAAAGCCCGTGTTTGATGAGACTTAGGCAATTGATTCCAATAACCCTGCTCTTCTTTAGCAAAGCATTTATTCACTAAGCCGGCTATATTAACTCGCTGCTTAATCACTTCAATATCAACGCCTAATTGAACCTGATTAGCTATAGCAAAAAGTACATGATCTGCCGCATGCGACAAATTAAAACTTAGCTCGGATAATGCTCTAAATAAGGCTTGCCTTGCTCAGTCCTGCTGATAACAATCTGCTCTGGCGACTCATTAAGCCACTGCCCTAGCAAGATTCTTAAGCGCCCATGTATTTCCACATAACGATGCTTCAACAACGGCTGTTTGAGTCGTGATGCCTGAGCTAATTCATGCTTATCAAGCACACGCCAGTAGAGTTGATCATGTTGCGAGTCTGAGCTAATTTTAGCCTGCCAAACACTGACTTCAATAGTGTCCAACAATCGCCCTACCCTCGCCGCGTTTATCACTAGCCGCAGACAATACCTTCGTTGCCTTAGTTAGCTGGACTGCTTGCATATCCCCATAAATATTGGGTACTGGCTTTAATTGATGCCCTATTGCAGCCAGTCCATTTATTTCAGCATCAGACAAGGCAGATTGCTCATATTCAATAACATCCGGCATAAACTGATGATGAAAGCGAGGCACTTGCACCCATGATTCAGGTCCATTACCTTTTGCAAAATCCAAAAGCCCAAGCAACACCATCGAAATAATACGACTGCCTCCTGGCGTACCTAATACAGCGACACGATTTTCATCTTCAAGAAAGGTTGGCGTCATGCTCGACAACATACGTTTACCGGGTTGAATAGCATTAGCACTACCACCGATCAAACCATAACCATTCATCGCACCTGGCAGGCTAACAAAATCATCCATCTCATCATTCAATAACACACCCGTGCCTTTTGCGACAAACGCAGAACCAAACGACATATTGACACTGAGTGTCGCTGCCACTCTATTTCCTTGTTCATCAATAATTGAAAAATGCGTGGTGTTAGTACCTTCAGGTTGTGGCTTTATTTCACCTGACAATAACTCACTCGGCATAGCCTTATCGATACGCAGACTACTTCGTAAACCTGCGGCATAGTCTTCATTCAATAAACGATTTACAGGAATATTGATAAAGTCAGCATCCCCTAAATACAAGGATCGATCGTGATAAGCTCGACGTAATGCCTCAGTAATTAAATGCTTGCGAGTCAGCTCATCACTATCCTCCAAATCATAGCCTGACAATATATTTAAAGCTTCTATCAAGACGATACCACCTGAAGAAGACGGCGAGGAACTTGTGATTTTTATACCGTGGAAAACACCTTTAATAGGCTCTCTTTCTATCACTTGATAAGCAGCAAGATCTTCTTTAGTCCAAATCCCTCCTGCTTGTTGCACACTGCTGACTAATTTATCTGCGGTTACACCACTATAAAAGCCATTTCTACCAGACTCTGCTAAGCGCTCTAAGGTTTGCGCTAGATCAGCTTGTCTTAATATCGAATATAGCTCTGGAGGTTGACCCTTTGTTAAAAATATCGCCGCACTATCTGGGTAAGTATTAAGTACTTCTGCTCTAGCTGTTAACAATTTCAAATAGCGCTCACTAATAGCAAAGCCCGTTTTTGCATAACGAATGGCCGGTGCTAAAGTTTCCGCTAAAGGTAATTGGCCATAATGTTCAGCAATATGAACTAAAGCAGCAGGTAAACCAGGTATAGCCGCAGCCAATGCGCCATCGATTGATAATTTAGCTATGACATGACGATCTTTGTCTAAAAACATGTCCTTATGAGCAGCTAATGGGGCTTTTTCACGACCATCTATCATAGTTTCAAAACCATCTTTTTGCCGATGCAATAACCAATAACCGCCACCACCTAAACCAGAGCCATTAGGTTCTAGCACGGCCAAAGCAGCGCTCACTGCTACCGCTGCATCGTAGACATTACCGCCTTTGGCTAAGACTTCAAAGCCCGCAGCAGTCGCTAAAGGATGTGCGCTGGCTATCGCGGCTGAATGGGAGTCCGCATAAAGCCGCGATCCACTAGAAATAGCGATTAATAACAAGATCACAGACAATTTCTTAAACATACTATTTACCAGGGGTAGTATTATGAATTAGTCAACAAACAGTCAGGCAAACTTATTAATGATTGCCTTTATTAAAACTCCACCCCAACTTTGAATGCAAAGGTATCTACACAAATTTCTTATCGGCGAGGAAATGATAAAAAACCACCGTAGGGGCGTATTGCATACGCCCAACATTGAAAGTCTATATGTTATAGGGCTTATTTTATAAGGGTGTATGTAATACGCCCCTACGATCTTCACCACAACCTTATCGTTCTTGCGTGGGAATGCTAACAATTATTTGTGTAGATACCTATGCCTGACAAGTAAGGAGGCTGGGATGGGGGTATCAATCTATGAGCATGAATTGTCAACTAACTCCGCAAGAACTTATTAGAGCATTAATATCATCAACAAATTAATACGACTAATAGCTTAAAAACTCTTGCACTTGTTCGATAAAAGTCTGAGGCTGCTGTACATGTAGCCAATGTCCAGCATCATCTATCACACTTAGCTTAGCTTCTGGAAATAAGGACTTGATATCTTCGGCTTTTACGAAACTAGAATCTGAACCCGCCAGAAACAAGCAGGCTTTTGAGTAGGGCTTTACTGACTGAGTGTCAGGAAAGCCAATAATAGCGGGCGCACTTTGTTGAAAGATATCCAAATCAATCCGCCAACGATA
>TBL_comb47_HYPODRAFT_10000467_pt1 | contig 53961 bp, 43 predicted proteins | sample TroBogypolimnion_40_FD_10682 | JGI IMG/M metagenome (IMG submission 10682)
TATGATCGTCCTGGCAATGGCTGTATGAATCAAAGAGGATGCGAGGCGGAGAAGTGGACAAATTTAACGTACCGTCAGCTTGGGATCACATCACCAAGAGATGGGGACAACTCCCTTTGCCTCTTCGAGAGGCAAAGCAATTCATCCCATTTTAGGGGGGGAGCAATACCGGCCCCTCCGGGGTCGGTTGTTTATTAAGAAGTGCTGGCAACTCTCGTCTTTTTTACAAAAAACTCATTAGGATAATTTTTATCAGGTAAAGATTTTTCAAAGGCCTTGGTGCCTGTCCTTTTTTTTCTTTTCCTTCAAGATGGCAAGTGGCGGAAAAAGGGGGAGCTCTGTCTCTATAGTGCTATTTCTCCAGTATCCCCGGTTCTGACCCTGACGACGTCGTCGATCGTCGAAATGAAAATTTTGCCGTCCCCAACCTTGCCGGACCTGGCTGTGGTCACGATTGCAGCGATCACCTTATCGGCAATATCATCTGCTACTATCGTTTCGATTTTGATCTTTGGAACAAAGGATATTGTATATTCAGAACCGCGATACATTTCCACATGGCCTTTCTGTCTACCATACCCCTTCACCTCAGTAATGGTCATGCCATTCACGCCGAGAGAATCAAGAGCCTCTCTAACTACATCCAGCTTGAATGGCTTTATAATAGCTTCTATTTTTTTCATGATTCTTCTCCAGTCTACCGATGGGATTTATTCAAATTAGGGATAGGTGTTAACTGCTGCCTCTGCTTGGCCGGGGCCAAGGTCCTGTCGATTTTTGTTAAGTTATTGTGAATTTTCCGATTAGGTATATTCTGTAAATAGCTATATTTTCGTAATTATTTCTTTTGTTGTGTCGCCTGAACCCAACCAATCTCTTGGTGTCAGTAGAAGCGTTTGTATTGACAACAGACCATGTTAACACCTCCTCTGAACGGACTAACTGTTCTTAGCTTTGTGTCCACTTTTTTTGAACCAGTTCACCTGCTGCGTTTTCAAAATTGGAGTTATCGAAACCGTTAATCTTCTGCCTGGTCAGCAGTGGCAATTAACCATTCGGTTTGTTTACAGGCCTCGGTGTCATTGATGGCATGGATGTCAATATTGTGAGTCCATCGGCCGCCACTGGTTCTGAGAAGTTCATAGTCGTGTCCATTGAGGTGAACTAGCCTCCATCCGGCCCATAGACCAATGGTTTTTCTGTTTTCCATGTTATTTTTCCTCAGTACCTCTAAGGATGGATTTCTATTTTTCACCGTTCACACAACCTGCTCTTTCAACAAAAAGTATCGTTTGAATTTGATCTGGAAATATTACATTCTTGCTTCGACAAGCATTCCCACTGAACCTCGCCAAGAGCAGGCACCACAGCAAAAATCCTGCAAATTTACCCTTTCTGCATCTTTGATTTCCTTAGACGCCTCAATAATAATTGGCACCCTTTCGGTAGTTATATGAAGGACTACTCGTAAGTTACCTTCGCTCGAAGAGAGAAAAAACTCAGAACCACAGAATGGACATGCAAGTTTATGAACATCATCCATGTTTATCTTTCCTCTTATTTTCAAGACAGACAACTATCCGTATTTGTTATTTCTTTTACATGCGCCATTTTTAGTGGATGTAGATTGTCTGCTGTTTCTGTTTCTTTCATTAGTTGTTTCCACTTAGGAAAAGGTCACCGCGGGCTTGCTCTTAAGTGAGCAAAGCAACAATCGGACCTTTTTGCAGGGCGACGATAAAAGTCTAATGTTCGCGACATTATTATGTGACATCATTGATCCAGGCTGCTCGTCTGGGGGATGGTAGGACCAAAACGTATTAATTCTAAGGATTATGTTTCATTATTTGTTGTCGTGCAAAAGCAGCCCCAGTGTTCCAACCTGCACCTGAACGGATGGTGGAAAAAGGGCAATGCTATGAGTTTCCAGGTAAGTTATCAATCCTTCGCAATTTCCCGTCTTAGCCTTGAATATTTCCCTTTTTGACAAACCGTGCGCCACGCACACACGACTGCAGCATGTCTTGTTTACTCTCTGGGCATTCCTTAATCTGGCTGGAATGATTGCAAACCACTGTGCTAGCCCCGCCAGTGTGTAGTTTCCTTCCAACGCAGCAAAGATCACTTCGGGTTTGATGAACTATGTTGACTGCTTACGTCCTGTCGTTTCGGCTCATTTCTGGTCTGGCGTTAAATCCATAAAGAGTATTGTCGGCACTAAATTGTCACTCAAAGGCCTGTCAACTTTTCAGGGAATCTTCTCGTTCGAATAGTAGAACATTTCAATTGATGCATATACGTCACCTTCTCAAGTAATGGCAAAATTGTCATTTTAATATCAGAAGAATGACATAAATGAAACATTCTTCGTTTAGTACATTTTTGGGAAATGTAATTTAAATTGAATAAATTCAAAGCGTAAGAACATTGACGCAACATGGCTTATTTTTTGAAATACAAGCTGTGTCTAGTTGAATCCGAGTCATAGGCATCTTTGCCCTTATGTGAGAGTGCAACCGGTAGAAATCTTATAAATTAATGAGTAACGCTTTGAAACAAGGAGAGAATTATGGCAAATGAACAACCCGTCACCCGAGGAACGTTAGGTGTAACCGGCCTGACAATGAATGCTATGGCACTGATTGCACCAGGGGCATTTCTGTGGCTGACATTCCAGATGCAATCACTTTACGGTGCACCGATGGCAGGCTGTGCCATGTGGTTTGGTATTCTCTTTGCGCTTCTGCTTTGCCTTGCGACAGCATACAGTTATGCGGAGCTATCGAAGCTCTATCCTGGTCCTGGATCCTCCTACCTGTACGCGGAGCAGGCCTTTTTATCCAAGACGCACGCTTACAAGTTTGCCCGTATCGCCAAGTTTATCACTGGCTGGGCTAGCCATCTTTACTACTGGGTCTATCCTGGGGTCATGGTCGGTGTAACCGCTCTCCTGGCCAGCTTCCTGATGAGCCAGTTCTTTCCCGACACCTTTAGCGCCACTTACAACAGTCCGCTGTTCATGTGGCTTTTCTGTGTCGTCTTCGCTCTTGGCGTGGCCTACATCGCTTATCGCGGCGTTACCGGCACAACAGCGGTCAACGTGGTTATTAATATTGTCCAGATTTCGGCGCTGTTGATCTTCTCCATCATGGCCCTTGGATATCGCTCTCAACATCCGCAGGGGTCTCTCGGTTATCACCTCTCCAACGGTACCGCTGTAACCTATCAGGTGGCTCAGGAGATGGTGAAAGACGAAAAAGGCTTACCGGTGCCAGTGCTGGTTGACGGCAAGCCTTCTTTGGACAAAGATGGCAAACCGATTTACCAGATGCAGGACATGAAGGATGAGAAGACCGGTGACCCTATCGGTGCCGACGTTGATGGCAAACCAGTCACCGATCCGAAACTTGCCGTACCCTTTACGGTCGATTACTCCGCGGAAGGGGCGATCACCAAGGATGACAAGGGCGTTGAGACGTTTAACTACCACACGACCGCAAGTTCCGTTATTGCCCCTCATAATTTTAATTTTATCTTCATCCAGGCCGCCATCGCTATCCTGATTCTGGTAGGGTTCGAGTCGGTCACCGCCATGGCAGATGAAGCCAAAAACCCCAAAAAAGATATTCCCAGAGCTGTATTGCTGTCACTGGTGATCCAGGGCGCAGTCTGCTACCTGATCGAGTACTTCGCCGCCAACTACATGTTGCATAACGGGTACACTATCCCGATGGCCGGTGCTTCCGGCGCGCCGATTGGCGACATGATGGTCATCGTCGGCACCTGGCTGTTCGGCAGCGCCGCTGCCGGCAAGGCCTTCATGCTGGTTCAGGCCTTTACCGTCTTCCTGGCGCTGATCGGCACGACCCTCTCCTGTCTCTCCACTGGAGCTCGAGTCACCTACGCCATGGGACGCGACGAGGAGGTGCCTTCGCATTTCGGACTGTTGCACGGTAAAACCATGTCGCCCTATAGAGCTATCTGGGTTCTTGCGATCATCTCGGCAGTTATCGGTATCATCACAACGGTAGTGTATCTGGGCGGCACAACTCCGGCGGCATTGGACAAACACAATATCTGGTACAGCTTCGGTATTTTTTCGCCAGAAACGTATGCGGCACTTCCCAATACACTGGTCATCACGACGCTGGTCAGTAACTTTGGCACCTTTCTGCTCTACATGATCACCTGCTGGATCGCCATGGTGGCCTTTAAGGAGCACCACACCTTCAATGGCATAAAGCATGTGGTCATCCCGGTCCTTGGGCTCCTGGCGAACCTGTCAATCATGCTTTTTTACCTGATCGGACCGTTCACGGTCGCCGGCATGAGCTGGAAAGAACCCTATATCGCCTTGGTGATCTGCGCTGCATGGGGTGGCTACGGGCTCCTCTACTTCCTCAAATCCAGCAAGGTCAAAGGCAAAGAGATCGTACTCACAAGCAAACCAGCGTCTGCAAACGCCTAACCAAGCAGGATCCGTACATGGCAGAACGGTCACTCGCAGGGGTGACCGTTCTTTTTTCCAGACCGCTAATTATTGATTCGCGATCCGGATAGGAAAAAGTGGCTAAATGTGAAACTCGGCTATAATAATGAAAATATGGAGCCTAGGGATTGATCAAGCCTGATCGAGACCAGGTAGCCCCTCCTGTGTATATCCCTTCTTTATTGGTACAATTCAATAAGGTTAGCTGAGAATTAATAAACAAAAGCCATACGGTAAATTGACGCAATGGAATTGACCTACGCTGAGCTTTCATCCCCCGGACCTGTTCGAGAGAATAACGAGGATTTTATAGGCTATTGGCAACCGGAAACGATTGAGGAAAATCGTAATCGGGGAGCGGTCGCGGTATTGGCTGATGGCGTGGGCGGTATGCATCACGGTGAAGTGGCCAGCAGGCTGGCGGTGGAAACAGCTCTAAAAACGTTTTGCAAGGCCACCATAGAACAGAATTCTCAGCAACTCCTTACGCAGATGTTCAATGCGGCCAACCTCGCAGTGTACGACAAGGGGATGGAGAATCACGGCAAGTTCCGCATGGCGACAACCCTAGCTGTTGTCGTGTTGCGTAACAATGAAATCGTGGTTGGCAATGTGGGGGATTCGCGAGTTTATCTGGTCCGCAAGTCTCAGATCAAGCAGTTGTCAACGGACCATACCTACGCTGGCATGCAGCAAAAATTCGGTCTGATCTCCGAACAGGACGCTAAGACCAGTGAGAACCGATCCATCCTGACACGCAGCGTCGGACAGGAGCCGGTACTCCGTGTTGAGGTCGAAAATTCAACCGTTTTTAAAGGCGACAGGGTCGTGTTGTGTTCAGACGGCTTATACAACTTCGTTGCCGACAGCGAAATGGCCGATATCGTTTCGCGTTATTCTCCGGCCCAAGCCTGCCGTCGACTCGTGGCCTTGGCGGAACAGCGTGGCACTGACGACAATCTTTCCGTGCAGATTGTGCAGATTAATGATGTCGAGAAAGTCGTGCTGTACCGCGGGGTACCTATGTACCAAGAAACGGCAGACTTGAGCACCTCATACGAACTTCGCCCGGGACAGACTCTTGACAACCGTTTTCTGATCCTCGAGAGTATCAGCCGTAGCGGCATGGCTACCATATTCAAGGCAACCGATCTGCAAACGGAAGAGACCGTAGCGATAAAGGTGCCGCTCATGGAGTATGAAAGCGACGCTGGGTTCTACTCGCGGTTTCAACGTGAGGAGGAGATCGGGCTACGGCTCAACCATCCTTCTATCCTGCAATTCATTCGGGTCGATGAAAAACAACGCAGTCGACCGTACATTGTGACGGAATATCTTCGCGGCAGTACCCTGTCATACCTGCTGATCAATATCCGCCCCATGCTGGAAAAAGACGCGATCAAGCTGGCCAGCCTCATGTGTGAGGCTGTTTCATACATGCATGAGAAAGGCGTTATCCATCGCGACCTCAAACCTCAGAATGTCATGATCTGCAATGACGGTACCATCCGGATCGTTGATTTTGGCATCGCCAGTTCCAAGGAAGGTCGACGGATTACCTTTACCGGGTTCACGCCTGCGGTGGGGACACCGGATTACATGGCACCGGAACAGGTCAAGGGGAAGCGTGGTGACGAGCGAACCGACATTTACAGCCTCGGTGCCATGCTTTACGAAATGGTGGTCGGCGCGACTCCGTTTGAATGTGAGAATGATAATTTATTTGTGGTCATGAATGCCCGCGTCACCGGCGACCCAGTGGCTCCGCGGAAACGGAATTCGATGGTATCTCCACAAATTGAGGAGATCATCCTCCATGCGATGGATCGGGATCCCAAGAGGCGCTATCAGTCAGCCGCAGCAATGAAGATGGAACTGGACGACCCGTCGGCCGTACAATTGACCGGGCGGTGCGATCAGCTCCAGCATCCTTCTCCATGGAAACGCAGCTGGAAGAAAGTGCTTTGGATCGTGGTGGGAATCACAATCCCACTCATTGTTATGATTTTGCTAGTGTTGCTGATTCTTCACCGTGGCCCCGCGCACTAACTTGAAACGCGAATAATAGAGGCTGTTTGCTTGCTGGATATGCATAGCTTGCGGCGCTAATTAGAGACTGGCCATAAGCCTTGCTCAAAATAGATATAGTGGAGAGGTAACATATGACCTATGCAGCTTGGCTTATTTTCATCGCTGCCGCAGTTCTGGAAGTTGGCGGCGATGCTGTCGTTCGCAAGGGGCTCCACGGAGGCGGCCTTATCACCATTATGATAGGCTTTGTTATGCTGGGCTGCTACGGCGTGGTGGTCAACATGGTGAAATGGGATTTTTCGAAATTGCTCGGAGTCTATGTCGCGATCTTTGCACTGATCAGCATACTGTTTGGACGTTTTGTGTTCAAAGAAGAGATCCCGGCGGCTACGTGGATAGGCTTGTGCGTTATTATGTGCGGTGGAATGATCATCCAGTTCGGGGATAAAATCAAGATTTAGAGAGAGCAGGGAAGAGGATACATGATGAACGGCTCGATACTTACTATTATGTGGACACTGATCTGCGCGTTTCTGGTTATTTTCATGCAAGCTGGTTTCGCTATGATGGTGACCGGCTTTACGCGGGCAAAAAACGCAGGGCATACCATGGCGATGACGATGCTGGTGTTCGTTTTTGCAGTGCTCGGGTATTGGGCCGTCGGCTATGCGTTTCAGACGGGCACCAGAGCGTTTTTCCTCTGGGGCGCGGCTTCCGATGCTACCGTCCCGGTACTTTTCCTATCCCAGGTCGTCCTTATGAACATCGCGGCCACTATTCCAACCGGCGCAATGGCCGAGCGTTGGACATTCAAGTCGTTCGTCGTCTATGGATTTTTTATCGCCATGTTCACCTACCCCCTCTATGCACACTGGGTGTGGGGCGGTGGCTGGCTGGCGCAGCTCGGTAAAAACTTTGGTTTCGGCCATGGGGTTCTCGATTTCGCAGGCTCATCCGTGGTCCATATGGTCGGTGGAATTTCAGCCTTGGCAGGGGCGATCGTACTGGGGCCGCGAATGGGAAAATACAGGGCTGACGGAACTCCTGCGGCGATCCCCGGGCATCATATCCCGATGGCTATCGTCGGGTGCCTGATCCTTTTTTTCGGATGGTTCTGGTTTAATTCGGGATCGGCTTTGACCGGAGGTAATCTTCGAATCGGGGTAATCGCCGTCAATACGCTGCTTGCGGCAGTCGCAGCATCCTTTTCGGCATTGTGCTATATGTGGTTCTTCTACGGCAAGCCGGACCTTTCCCTTGCCGCGAATGGGCTGCTCAGCGGACTTGTTGCTGTTTCGGCACCCTGCGCATTTGTGACGCCGGTCGGCGCGCTCGTGATAGGGCTTGTTGCCGGCGTGCTTTGCTGCGCGAGCGTCTTCTTTGTTGAACGCAAACTCAAGGTGGACGACCCGGTTGGTGCGGTGTCAGTGCATGGCGTCTGCGGCGCCTGGGGTCTCCTCAGCCTCGGACTTTTTGCGGACGGTACTTTTGGTGACGGCCTCAATGGCGTTCCTGGAGCGGTCAAAGGGCTCTTCTACGGGAGCGCTTCACAGTTTGCCGCTCAACTCCTCGGTGTTGTCATAAACTTCGTGTTTGTTTTCGTCGTGATGTACCTGTTCTTCACAGTTCTGGACCGGATAACCCCTTTGCGCGTTTCGGAGGAAGTTGAGTTTGAAGGCCTTGACCAGAACGAAGTGTCTGTTGTCGCCTATCCTGATTTTATTATCAAAACACGCAGGTAGAGAGGGGTGTGCGTGCCCCCTGAGCGAAGTTTCTTTCCATGAACTCGTTTAGCCTTGAGGCGTGAAGAGGGCATTTTGACCGGATGAACAACCCTTCCTGCCGGTTATGATCCGAACCAGAGAAAACGCTAACGAAGGAGAAGAATTTCGGGTTGGATGACGCCGATTGCTGTTTCCGGTTAAGGGGAAATCAAATGAGACGGCCAACATATTTTTTTACGATAAGAAGGAAAGGGCACCGAGTTATTGTAGGAACCCCTTCGGGGCTGGATACCATCTCTCGACAAAACAACATTTATACGCAGGTATAAGAATAATATTCTTACACTGAGCGAAGGGCCATCCAACAGTCTGCTGGCTGTATTTATGAAAGCGAACAACAGTACTACCAATGCCATCCAGGATCGGGAGTTTATCAACCTTACCTGCTTCTATGAAATAACCAGGGATTTAGTGTTGGCTACCGGCCCGTATGATTGTCTCGAAAACATTATCACTATCTTGGCTCAATTGAAGGATATGGATAACGGTACCGTGTCCATCCTCAATCCGGCCACCGGTGAAGTGAAGATTGAAGTCGCCCACGGCATCACCGATGAGGCCAAACGCCGGGGACGGTACAAACTGGGAGAGGGGATCACCGGGAAGGTGGTCGCCACCGGTGAGCCGATAATCGTCCCGCAGATCGGTGATGAACCACTCTTCTTGAACCGGACCAGAACTCGTGGAATCGAACAGAAAAAGAAAAGCTCCTTCCTTTGCGTTCCCATCGTCGCGGCCCAGCAAGTCATCGGGGCGTTGTCAGTCGACCGGGTGTACAAGGAGGCGTTCGACATCGAATCTGAACACGACCTGTGGTTCCTTACGGTGGTCAGCGGACTGATCGCCGAGACGGTCCAGCGAATCCAGCTAATCAACGAGGAAAAAGAGGCACTTTGCCCAAATACCTCCAAGCTGCGGCGGAAACTGCTCACTAAAAATCGTAGCCAGGAAATGATAGGTACTTCCTCCAGGATGCAGGAAGTTTCTGAGTTGGTTCGTCGAGTGGCTGATTCCAATGTCACGGTGCTCTTGCGTGGCGAATCGGGAACCGGTAAAACCTTGGTGGCCAAGGTCCTACACCAAAACTCCAGCCGGTCACGCGGTCCTTTTGTGGTGGTGAAGAGTTCGGAACTGCCGGAAATCTTGCTGGAAAGGGAACTCTTTGGTCACGAAAAAGGGGCTTTCATCGGTGCCACCAAAAGCAAGAAAGGCCAAGTTGAACTTGCCAAAGGCGGCACCTTGTTCCTTGATGAAATCGACGAAATCAGCCCTGTTGTTCAGGTCAAGCTGTTGAATGTCATTCAATATCAGACCTCTCAGCGGCTCGGTTCCTCAAAAGAAATCAAAACCAACATTCGGGTGGTGGCTGCGACCACCGGCGATTTGGAAACTGCGGTCAAGGAGATGACCTTCCGCGAGGATCTCTATTACCGGCTGAACGTCTTTCCCGTCTATTTGTCACCCTTGCGGGAACGACAGGCCGATATACCCATTCTGGCTGAATATTTTCTCGGAAAATACTCTAAGGAAAATAAAAAAAAGATCAAAAGCATCTCCTCCGCAGCAAATGATCTGCTCGTGCAGTACCATTGGCCGGGAAATGTCAGAGAGTTGCAGCATTGTATAAAACGGGCGATTTTAATTTGTGACGGATCTTTGATCACGTCAAACCATTTGCTCCCATCGCTGCAAAGCCTGGACAGTGGGCATTCCAATAAATCGTTTTCGTTGGCCACTGCGGTTGAAAATTTTGAGCGGAAACTCATTATTGAAACGCTGAAAAAGAACGACGGTAATCAGACCAAAGCCGCGAAAAGTCTGAAGACCAGTCTGCGGATCTTTAACTATAAAATCCACGGTTACAAGATTGAACCCAAACATTTCAAGAGGTGAGTAAAAGAAAAAGGTCCCAAGGCCCCACAGTATTTCTGTCTCTTGGCACCAACCTGAATCCGTCATTTCGATGTAATCAACGAGGTCCTTCCTGGCCTCTCTATTTGTTAGAATACGTACCATGGGCATACCTCAATGATAATACTCTGTTACTTCGACGTCATCCGGCCCAGAATCACCCTACTTGAAGCTGATTCAACACTTTTCATTTATGCGAATGCTGAGCTCACCTGCTCTATCACCAATTAATACCTCAAATTTGTTGCCTGCCGGATGGAATTCTTTGTTCTTCCAGTACGATAATAGAGTCGAATTGATCGAGTTTTTTGACAGCTACACGCATTAGACCACCTCACGATGAACCGGAGCCTGAAGGATAGACGTTTCTGACCATTAGCTGCTCCAATGGGTCAAGCCACCTTATCGCGCCATCCTCCATCGAAACAGGGGCATGTAGGGGTAACGTATATCCCCTGAAAGTTGGTAATTTCATCAATTGGCACGATGCGGCCAATGTGGTAGGAATAATTGGTGAGGCGTTTGGTTTTTTTGGCGTTGGGCCAATTGGTGGGGGCTCTCATCCCGTCGGATCATCTTAAGGAGGTCATTATGAAAAAATGGAACACGCTGCCGTTGCTTGCGCTCTTCTTCATGACATTGATTTCGTTTGCCTATGCAGCAGACATGCCGACGAAAGTTGACCGTCCGGTAATCAAGATCGGTGATACCTGGACCTACACCAAATCGATCGGCACGAATATACGAACTTTCACTTCTAAGGTTGTAGAAGTGCAGCCTGATGGAGGGTATCAACTTGAAGTGCAAAGTTCTTCATCGAGCGGAACGTGGAAGGAAATATATGATCCAAATGGCAATGTGGTGAAAGATTTCGGGTCAATATATTCTCCCAGCCGAGAGATTTTCCGGTTTCCTCTTGAGGTAGGGAAGGTGTATTCAGGTGCTAAGTGCTCCAGGAAAAACCCAAAAGATCCTACCGTCGATTATTCCATGCAGGCCGAGATCAAATCGATCACCCCCGATAAGGTTGTGGTGAAGGCAGGTACATTTAATACGCTTAAGATCGAAGTCGAAATACCCTACGATGGAAGGAGCAGCAAAGGCAATAGTTTCTCGAACAAGGTGGTCGAGACCTACTGGTTTGCACCGGAAGTGGGACGATGGGTCAAGAAGAATTACAACGACCTCGGCAACAAAGGCCTGGAAGCATGGGAGCTCGAGAGTTTCAAACGGGGCCAATAACCCGGTGGCACCAGACTGTTTCATCAGAGGGTTTGTCAGGTCTGCATGAAGTGGGCGAAAATTGAACTGCTTTGCAATAATGGGGACATTATACTCATTTCCAAATTTGTGAATGGAAACTAGTATGATGTCCTCTCTTTTTATGGACCCTGTGACGGGCAGAAATATACTGTTCAAGAAATGATGGAAAGTTTTTACAAATGGAAATACTAAACCCAAACCGATGACTACGCCGTCCAAACTCATATTTTTACCCGGTGCTGGGGGCGATCCTGGTTTTTGGCAGCCAGTCTCCGATCTGCTGCTGTATCCAGCATCTCGGAAGTTGCTTGGCTGGCCGGGCTTTGGGATCGTAGCCAGCGACCCCAACGTGCAAGGAATCCAAGACTTGGTCAACCTGGTGATTGATGAAATTGACCAGCCCTCAGCACTGATAGCCCAATCTATGGGGGGCATTATTGCTATTCAGGCTGCGCTGAGGCAACCAAACCTGGTTACTCACCTGGTTCTTACCGTCACCTCGGGTGGCGTCGATATGTCTGATCTACAGGCTGAAAATTGGCGTCCTGTTTTCTGCACCGCAAATCCGTCTCTTCCTCGATGGTTTGCGGATTACAAAGATGACCTATCTCACACCATAGCTTCCGTCGTTGCCCCGACACTGCTCCTCTGGGGCGATACTGATCCCATCAGTCCGGTAGCCGTCGGCACACGGTTGCAAGGACTACTACCCAATAGTACAATGCACGTATTACCCGGTGGTGAGCACGACCTTGCCAATAAGCTCGCAGCGCAAGTTGCACCGCTGATTGATGAACATCTCAAAATTGCGGTCTAGCCCTTCGTTCCAGCTGGCGACTTTCGGCTTTTGATGCATGCAAACCGTCGAAAGGATCGTTTTTGTACTATCCCCACATTACTAGGAGTTGTTCCCGTGACCATTCCAGCATATAAAAATCCGTCACTCCCCGTTACAGAGCGCATCGAAGATCTCTTAAGCCGTATGACCCTTGAGGAAAAGGCCGGGCAACTGAATCAGTGGTCCAACCTCGGTCCGGATCATTATGACCAGATACGCAGCGGCGAGATCGGTTCCGGTCTGCTGGCCAACAGTTCCACGGCCGGCAATAATCGTCAGGAACGGGTTTTTGCCAAGGGTATCAACGAAATCCAGAAAATAGCGGTCACGGAATCCCGTCTGGGTATCCCTTTGCTTTTTGGCCGCGATGTGATTCATGGGTATCGCACGGTCGCCCCCATTCCCCTCGGGATGGCTGCCACCTGGTCACCCGAGCTGATTCAGGCCGCCAACACGATCGCAGCCAAAGAAGCGCGCGCCGATGGTATTCATTGGGGGTTTTCGCCCATGCTCGATATCGCTCGCGACCCCCGCTGGGGGCGAGTTGCCGAGGGCTTTGGCGAAGATCCCTTTTTGGTTGGGAAACTGGCTGCAGCAGCGGTGAGAGGTTTTCAAGGCAATGATCAGGACTCGATCCCCCAACAGTATCCTGTCGATCGTATCGTCGCCTGCGCCAAACACTTTGTTGGTTACAGCGCAGCGGAGGGCGGACGTGATTACAACACCACCGAAATCACACGGCAGACCCTGCATAACCTCTATTTAGCGCCCTTCAAGGCCGCGATACAATCCGGGTGCGCCACCGTCATGAGTGCCTTTCATGATATCGGCGGTATTCCCCTTTCCGCCCATCGCTATCTGCTGGGTGATGTGTTGAAGGAACAATGGGGTTTTGACGGTTTTATCGTCTCCGATTGGGGTGCGGTAAGGGAATTGATCAATCATGGTATCGCCGCCGACGGTAATCATGCGGCCGAACTGGCCTGCAACGCCGGGGTGGACATGGACATGTGCTCGATGGTTTACCTGCAGAACCTGCCCGATCTGGTCCGAGCCGGTAAGGTCTCCGAGGCACGTCTGGACGATGCCGTGCGCCGGGTACTCCGGATCAAGTTTGCGGTTGGCCTCTTCGAGAGCCCTTATGCAGATCCAAATGCCTCACAGGCGGTCCACCTGTTGCCCGAATCGCTCGCCACTATGCGTCAGCTGGCCGCCGACAGCATGGTCTTGCTGAAAAATAACGGTGTTCTGCCCCTCCGCTCGGACAACTTGACCCTTTGTCTGAGCGGGCCGCTTGTCGATCAGCGTCAAGCACTGTTCGGCTGCTGGACTCCCGACGGGCAGGAGGAAGAGGTAACAACGCTCAAAGAGGCCATCGCCGGCAGATTGGGACTCGAAACCTGGATGCACCATTGTGAATTAACCGATGATGCCATTAAACTGGCGCGTGCAAGTGATGTGCTGATCCTCGCCATCGGAGAATCGGCGGGCCGCTCGGGCGAGGATAACTGCACGGCCACCATCGATTTGCCCGCGGGTCAGGAGGCACTGGTCGAGGCAGCCCGACGTATGGAAATCCCCATCGTTGTCGTGGTGTTTGGCGGCCGCCCTTTGAATCTCACCCGGGTAATTGACTGGGCCGACGCTGTCCTGTTCGCTTGGCATCCCGGTATTACAGGCGGTCTGGGGGTGGTCGATGTCCTTTTTGGCGATGTGAATCCCTCCGGGCGACTGCCGATCACCTTTCCACGGTCTACGGGGCAAATCCCACTGTACTACAACCATCGTCCCACCGGGAGGTTGATGCCGCCCAACAGTCGTCGTCATTCTCGTTATGTTGACTCGCTCGATTCCCCACTTTTTCCTTTCGGCTTCGGGCTGTCGTATACAACCTTCGAATATGGCAATCTGCGTACTTTTCCGGCTCCGCAAACATCGGAAATTTCCATCACCGTTGAGGTCACTAACACCGGCAACAGGGCCGGAACAACCGTCGCGCAATGTTACGTGCGGGATGTTGTTGCCAGTGTGGCACGCCCAGTGAGGGAACTGAAAGGATTCGAGCGCGTCCCTCTTGAGGCCGGCGAAACGAAAACCATTCTGTTCAAACTCGGTCCGGAGGAACTTGCTTATCTGGACGATAACGGCAATGAGGTCCTTGAATCCGGTCGTTTCCAGGTTTGGGTCGGCGGTGATAGCAATGCCGAATTGGGTACGGAATTCGAGATCACCCCGAATGGCAAGTGGGTTGAGGGGCAATAAGGGGGCATGTCTTGATAGTGCAGGCCAAAAAGAGAAAGGTGAATCGAGTAACCAATCGAATTGAAACAAAAAGGCTTGGAGCGGCTTGCTATTTCCCGGCCGCTCATACCAATAATTAATTTGATCGACTGAAAATTGACATGAGCATTAAATCTCTAATATTTATTTTGATAGCAACACAATGCATCACCACTGCTACATTTGTTTGCGGGACGGTTCGTGCTATGGATAGCATTGGACTAACAAACCTGCAAAAAATTTCGATGGTCTTAAAGGAAACTCAAGAGATTCAACGTCAAGAAATAGAAAATCGCCAGAAAAATGTTGTGTTAGCGAGAGCTCTCTTGAAAAGTTGCGACCAAGTTTCTGACACCGGTGAGCGCGCTACGTGCGAAAGAAAATATCAAGCCATTGTGAAATCATCGATGCGGGTCTGTGGTGCAGATTGCTAATCATCCATAATTTCCTAAAGAATGCCTCCCTTTTTACACAAAACGGGGCGTTGCAAGCCCACTTCCCTGCCGGGTTTGCATATATTACCAAATTCAGCTATTTCCAGAATTGTTGACCAGCGTCCAACAACATCACAGGAGCTTTTCAAGTTGTCGAATCGTGAAGCAAGTCGCACTGCTTTAGCAACAGCATACCTTCGTGCTGCCCACCAAATACTTGATGCACAACCTCGAGTACTGCAAGACCCAGTGGCACTATGTCTGCTCGGAAAAACGGCGTCTCAGAGAATACGTAGCACGATTGAACGCTATCAAACCCCCGGGGCTAAGGCTTTACGCTCTCATATTGTGCTCCGCTCTCGTTTCACCGAGGACCGACTTTGTGCGGCAGTCCGACGAGGAATAACCCAGTACATCCTCCTTGGAGCAGGATTTGACACTTTCGCTTTCAGGCAGCCCCAGTGGGCTAATACATTAAAAATTATCGAAGTTGATCATCCGGGAACGCAAACGCTCAAGCGTTCTCATCTCGTCGACTCAAAGCTTGAAATACCGACAAATGTATCCTTTGCTAACATCGACTTTGAGCACGAGTCGTTGCTTGAAGGTTTGCTCCGGCAAGGTATCTCCCTTAAAGAACCAACTTTTTTCTCTTGGCTTGGCGTTACCATGTATTTAAACGAAACAGCTATCGACGCCACCCTTCTAGCAACCGCAGCCTTTCCTCCTGGCAGCGAAATCGTAACTACTTTCCTGGAGCCACCAGATTCGACATCACTCGCCCCTTCTCAGCTTGCCGAGCGCGTTTCAGGCATTGGCGAACCCTTCGTCAGCTATTTCGAACCCGAAGAGATCGAGACAAAACTGCTCAATGCTGGCTTTACTGTGGTTGAGTTCTTATCCCCAGAGGATGCTAACTTGCGGTACTACAAGGGGCGGCCAAGGGATCTTCCCGTGCCAAATAAAACTGGAATTGTGTGTGCTCTTCGCTAGGACGAGTTGTCGTCCTAGTAATTTAATTCCTATCGTCACTGTTCTCCGCGTAACAAACTAGGTCATTGGCTCCACTCGTTTTAGGATGATTGATCGTAAGGATCAAGAAGTCGAAATCGGACGGACATGGCTTTAAATTTAGCTGTTAAAATATATGTTCCTTCCATCCGTTTTTCGCCATCCTGCCTTTGCAACCATGTGGATTGGCCGATTATTGACCAATATAGCGACCATGCTCCAAAGTATTGCAATTGGGTGGCTGGTCTATTCAATCGCTCGTCTGACTCACGACGAACAGCACAGCATGTTTCTCGTTGGGATGGTTGGTTTGGCGCAATTCGTGCCCATGTTCGCGCTGGCTCTGGTCGCTGGTGAAGCGGCGGATCGCTATGACAGACGCGCAATCCTTTTCTACTGTGGCCTTTTGCAAGCATCCTGTGCCGCAGCATTTACATTGCTCGCTTTGCAACCGCATGTTTCCTTGCCAATACTTTTCATTGTGGCAGGATTCTTTGGTGTGTCGCGCACCTTCGGGATGCCCGCTGGGGCATCCATTGTTCCAGCTCTGGTGCCGCGCGATGAACTTCCCAAGGCAATCGCCTGCAATTCCCTCACCGTTCAAGTCGGAATGATCCTGGGGCCATGGCTCGGCGGAATGCTCTGTGCCATCACACCAGCTCTGGCCAACGCGGCTTCTTGTGTACTTTATCTGGTGGCGGCTGTCGCTTGGCTCTTTTTGTTAAAGATGCCGGTTGTCGCTAAACCGACCAATGGTCATGACGCCGCGCGTCTCACGATGATTCGTGAGGGGCTCGCTCATTTGTGGAGCAGCAAAGTCGTTCTTGGTGCTATCTCGCTCGATCTCTTCGCGGTTCTTTTAGGTGGAGTAACGGCGTTGTTACCGGCGTACGCTAAAGATATTCTCAACATCGGTCCAGAAGGTTTTGGTTATTTGCGGTCGGCCTTCGCGCTCGGAGCAGGGCTTACGACGCTTAGCCTTGCGCTTAAGCCCATTAAACGTAATGCTGGAAAATGGATGTTGGGAGGTGTAGCAGTGTACGGGGTCGCAACACTTTGCTTCGCCATATCGCGTGAGCCCGGTTTATCGATGCTCGCGTTGGCTGTCGCCGGGGCTGCGGATTCAATCTCCGTCTTTATGCGGCAAAATTTGGTGCAGATTGTCACTCCCGATGCGATGCGCGGTCGTGTTTCGGCAGTCTCGAGTCTCTTCATCAGTGCATCGAATGAACTGGGCGAATTCGAAAGCGGGGTAGCTGCCCGCTTCTTTGGTGTCGTTGGTTCAGCCGTTTTCGGCGGTGTCGGCTCTGTCGTCGTCACGACCCTATGGTCAAAAATTTTCCCCGCACTGCGCAAAGCGGATCATCTGAACCCGACGAAAAATTAAGAACAGATGATCCTCCTCAAACCTTTCTTTTAGAACGCAAACAGTACCCACTGCAAACGATGCTATCGACGCCGACTACTCCGCCATTTACACACGAAGCTCTCGAAATAGTATTTGAGAAATCAAATTTCAAATCATTCCAGAAGACCGGTTTTATGTCTCACTATTGGGCGCCTCTGATTTCCGCATGTTCTGGAACTCGACGAAACGAGATTTTTTATCTAACACCGAACGACGTGCTTCAGAAATACGGGATTTGGATCATGCAAATAAACACCAACGGTTCAAAGAAGGTACAGGCAGAATCAATGATCCGAGACCTGCCGATTCATCCTACCTTGAAGAGATTGGGGTTTCTCGAATTTGTACAAGAGCGAAGACGAACGCATCCGAGTGAGAGGCTCTTCTCGGAGTACAAAGCAATTCAAGAACATGCCGGGATGCTTTTTTCGAGGTCGTTCGTGCATTGGATCAAGACGACTGTGAATACGTTGCCAGACGAAAAGAAGCACCTGTTTGGAGAGGATTTTCATTTTCCCTCCCTTAGGGCTCTTTTTTCGGTCGAAGCGATTCGTTCCGGTATGAGCGAGAGGACATTCCAGGAGATGCAGGGATGCAGCAATGGATTTCGGCGGACGTTTGATGAAGGCCAGGAGCAATGTGCTCTTACTTCCGCCGACGCCGAGATGCAGCGCCTGGATATCGAATCGTATTTTCCGCCACTGTACACGTACGAAGAGTTGATGGGGTGACTATGAAAGTACCGATCCTGCTTGGCGGCATCTTCATGTGCAACACATAATGTTTGTTATGAAGGTTGTCATCGCAGCCGATATAGACCAGGAAAACGACGGCTTCATCGTATTGCAATTATAGATTTTCCAACCATCTCAGACCATGAGAGGAATACATGTCCCTACTTTTTGAACCAACAGAGATAAACGGAATGAAGTTACCTAATCGTTTTGTGAGATCTGCAACCCACGAGGCGATGGCAGACTTTGATGGAACGGTAAAAGATCAGCTATTGCAATACATGGCTGAACTGGTCCATGGCGAAGTGGGGCTTGTTATAACTGGCCACGCCCATGTGACAAGGGAAGGGCAGGCCGGACCCAGGCAGATGGGTGTGTATTCCGATGCAATGATCGACGGTTTAAAGCGCCTCTCCTCGATAATTCACGAAAATGGTGGGGTCGTGGCCATCCAACTTGCTCATGCAGGGAACAGGGGGATAGGAAAAAATGAATATGCCGCCCTCGGACCTTCCGACTTGGTGAAAGAGGGTACTCAACAAGCTGCAGCAATGACAGGCGAGGACATTAAAAGAACGGTGCAAGCCTTTGGTGATGCAGCCAAACGATCTGTCCAAGCCGGGTTTGATGCCATTCAGATTCATTCGGCGCACGGTTATTTGTTGAGTCAGTTTCTCTCTCCTTATTACAACAAGCGTGATGACCGCTACGGCGGAACCCTTGAAAATCGAGCAAGGTTGCTGCTCGAAGTGTATGCAGCAATCAGGAGTAGGGTAGGGGAATCCTTCCCGGTGATGGTGAAAATTAACGCAGAGGATTTCCTTGAGGGCGGCGTCACTGTGAAAGAGATGGTCAAGATTGCCCATCTGCTTGAAGATCAAGGCATGGATGCAATTGAAATGAGTGGTGGAACGTTTGAATCCGGCAGACTCGTTCCTTCCAGGATGGGTACTGCAAAGTCGGAAAAGAAAGAGGTTTACTACAGGAAGGGTGCTGAGGCCTTTAAGAAGGAAATAAAGATTCCGCTTATTCTCGTCGGCGGGTTTTTATCGTTTAACATTGCCGAAGAAGTTGTGGCGGCACGACTTGCCGATTATGTGGCGCTCTCTCGGCCCCTTATCAGGGAACCGCACCTTGTTAAAAGATGGGCGAGTGGGGACAGGAGAAAGGCCTCATGTATTTCGTGTAACAAGTGTTTCTCAACCCTGTCTATGGAAGAGGCTTTGCATTGTCCGGTTGAAAAAACGCACACGATGAAAAGATGACGGTCTACTGCTTTGCTCTGTATTGATGCATGACGGGGTTCCTTCAAAGAAGTTCGATGACGGGCAGCAGCAGTAAGCCGTCCACTTGATCAAGTGTCGTACCCTTGGACAAGGGCAGTTCTTTGCCTGCTTCCAAGGTGCTCAGAACCGTTCTTCCTATGTAGATTTTTTTTTCAGGACAATCTTTGGGTTTGTAGCGTAATGCCCAGGCAGTCTGCAATACGACCGGTTTTCCTTCATGGAGGCCGATGTACAGCATGATGTGGCCTTTTTGATGTACAAGTGTCCGGAAGGGTATCCCCTGCTCGCGGATGAGTTTTTCTTTGTTGGCGCTGGAGAGGTCTGCCAGAGATATGAAGGGTCCGTAGGTTATCTGTTTCATTGAATTGCGTGGCAACCAGATGCCGAAGGCAAGAAAGAAGTCCCTGGTGGTAGCCGAGCAGTCGCGGTCTCGATAGAGTTCTCCCCAACCGTACGGGGTTTTGAGGAGTTCGTTGCCGATGCGAGTCAACGCCTCAGGGGTGAATGGCAAGGGGTGACGACGTGCGTCATTCTTGGCAATACGTGCCGTTTTTAGAACAGCATGCTGATCGTTGCCGGCAACCGCCACCTCGACCAGCCAATGATCGGGCTCTTCCTTGAGCAGCGGATAAAGCGTGCCGATCTTCGGTTGCGGCAATACGTTTCCCTTGTCCATCTGAACCATCGCAAAATCCCTGACAACAACGACCTGCGCTGCATTGACCATTCGTTCCCGAAATGATTCATCCACAAACCTCACAGCATCAGGTTCCACCCAACCATTTGCATAGGATGTTTCGATGTACAGCCATGCCCCATCCTTTGAAACATGCAGGATGCGAACAGGTTCGTTGAGCTTTATCTCTGAAAACTGGAGCTGGTCAAAGGGGAAATCATCAGGGGCCTCATAGAACGGCCGGATGGTAGGGAGCACCCGGATAAAAGTAGGTTTTACCACAACCCCAAAACGATTCATTGAAGGCAGTCGATCCCAATCTGCAAGTGACAAGATCTTCTGGATTCGCTCTGGCTCTACATTATGCCGGTTTTCTCCATACCAAGTCTTGCCAGCGAATTCTTTTATCTCCTTGGTCACTATGCTAATATTGAACAGTGGCTCTGTTCCTGTCCACGGAGCAAAGTATCGTTTGCGAAACTGCTGCATAACCTGGGATTGCTCATCGTGAGGCATTGAATCTTTGATTGCTGCAGCAAAGGGACGAATGTCTTGGGGAATCTTGCTGAGATCTTCTATCCGGTCAGCGGATTCAAGTGGTTGTGAGCAAATCGCTGCACCGGGGGAAAGCTGTTTTTTCTCCTGGTGCAGACGGTCAGTAGTGAGCGGTGATACGTACCAGACCATGATTGCCACGGTCACTGCCGCAATTAATCCGGTGAGTTGCAAGTGTTTCATGCAATTATCGTTTGTAAAGGGTAGTGTTTATCATCTGGTGTTCGGATGTCGATGATGCAAATTTTAATGACCAGGGTGTCTTTAGTCAAAAGGATAAATGTCATGCTTCGCTGTAACCTGCCTCCGCTTTGTTGTTCATCGCTTCCTCGTTTCACAGATGCAATCAAATTCGAATGTAACCCTAGTTCAGGTGAGCAATTATGAAAACACCAATATTTCTAGCGATGATCGTACTGAGCTGGGGTATCAGTCAAGTCGGTTTTGCTGCCAGCTGTGTGCAGGGGGAAAACACCCATATTTGGATAGCCCCGCAGGTGGTTAAAGCCGGAACGCCCGTTAAGATTATGGCGGTTTCCACTTCCGAGCCTATTTCCGAAGTACTGTTGATCGATCCGCAAGGTGCAACACAAGCGTTAGAAACCACAGGTAATACGGATGGAATGCCTTGGCGCTTAACTGCACAAATAGCTTCACTGGGGAGTGGTCATTATCAAGTTGAGGTGAAAGCGCATGGCAACTCGCTGGCGTGTCGGGAAATTTTTAATGGTGATAACGGTAGAGAAAAACCGGTATGGAATGAGACGTATGAAGCCTTTTATTCAGCCTGGATAGAGCAGATGTTTGACGGTCCGATTGATGAAAGCGTAAGTTTTCCCTCTTTAGAACCGGTGTTGCGCGATCCGGAACGCAATTTTTTATACAATGCATTAGGTTTGCAGGAAGATAAAGGCCTTCCGGCAAAACCGGATTGTGCTGATTTCCCATATTTTTTGCGCAGCTATTTTGCCTGGAAAAACGGTTTGCCGTTGAGCTATCGGTATTGCAATCGCGGCTCGGCAACAAAACCACCCTCCTGCGATTCTGTCATTATTAGGACGGATTTTGTGCAGAAGACAGCACCCGCGGCCATCTTTAAAGCGTTGAGTCACAGCGTAATGGATGCGGTGCAATCAGGCAATGGCCGCACGGCGCTTGCCAGTCAGGAAACCGATTTTTACCCCTTACCCTTAAAGCGGGAGGTGTTATGGCCGGGAACGATTTATGCCGACCCTTACGGGCATGTGTTGGTGCTCACCAAATGGGTGGACCAAACCTCAGATAGTCCCGGAATATTATTTGCGGTCGATGCCCAACCGGATAATTCCATTACCAGGAAAAGATTTTGGGAAGGCACTTTTTTATTTGCGAATATCGCCAGTGCGGGCCCCGGTTTTAAAGCCTTTCGCTCCCTTGCCAATAACCGCCTGCTGACGAATAACGAGTTGCCGAATTATTCGATGGAACAGGCCGCCTTAAGCCCTGATGATTTTTACGCGCAACTGTATAAACTCTTTAATCCTGATGGATTGAATGCGAAACAGGCGTACGAAGCGACGTTGACCGCTTTAGTGGAACAGTTGGAAACGCGCGTAAAGTCGGTTGAAAACGGCGAGGCGTATTTTCACAAAGGCGGTTCCACCATTGCAATGCCCAATGGCACAGCTATTTTTGAAACAGTCGGTGCGTGGGAAGATTTCTCCACGCCATCACGGGACATGCGTTTGTTGATTGCAATCAATGTGCTGCTCAAATTCCCTGAAAAAGTCTTGAGCTATCCGGAGTTGTTCAATTTGACCGCCGCATCCGCCCAGCAAATTAAATCCGAGATCGAGCAGTTGCACGACAAACTGATTACCGAAAAGAAAATTCAGTATATCCGCAGTAATGGTGAACCTTGGGAGCTGTCAGTCGCAGATGTATTAGCGCGTAAATCCGCTTTTGAGATGAGTTATAACCCCAATGATTGTGTTGAGGTTCGCTGGGGGGCGGAAGCGGGAACAGAGGAATATGCGAGTTGTCACCGACACGCGCCGGTTGCCCAGATCAAACAAATGACTGCGGTGCGTGAATGGTTTCGGGAAGCAAAACGTCCGGCGCGTTGAGTCAACTGACAGTGTTCAGACGGTCGAACAGGCAGCGACTTCACTAACATAAGAGAAAACCGTGTTCAGGCGAGAGGGGTTATTTTTTTGGGTTGGTGATTCGTGAAAATTTGAATTTTTAAGGACAGGTAAAACCAAATGAAACAGTATAATCTTTTCGCTTTGTCTGCTTTCGCAGTTGCGGCTATGACATTGTTTGCGTCGACTACTGCCATCCATGCCGAGGAAATTGGGACTGTCAGCACGACGTTTAAGATGCTCGGTGCGAATAATAAAATTGTCGTCGATGCCTTTGATGATCCTGATGTTGCTGGGGCGACTTGTTATGTCAGCCGTGCGAAGACCGGCGGCATCAAAGGTTCTCTTGGAGTGGCTGAAGACACCTCCGATGCCTCAATCTCATGTCGGCAAACTGGCAAACTGTCACTTTCTGCCAATGTTCGTTCTGGAAAGGATAACGGTGAGGTTGTCTTTAAGAAATCAACGTCTATGTTGTTTAAATCACTTCAGGTGGTCAGATTCTATGATCAGAAGCGTAAGGTACTTGTCTACTTAACATACAGTGACAAGCTCATTGACGGCTCTCCCAAAAATTCGATTTCGACCATCGTTGTTCCGGAGGGAGGAAACCTCATTTCACAGTAAACATATCACCAAAACGCCTGCGTAATTAGTTGAGGAAGAGATTTGGAAATTTTCCAAGTTTCTTCTTTCGTTTCCGTCAAGCGTAAGGCTAAAAAACCACGGTAACCCCAAACCGTGGCTTCACCGACATCGTATCCAATTTTTCCAGAGCATCCCGGACGTGACCTTACTGGGCCTGGTTGAAGATGCTCGTCTTCTCAAGCGGTTATATTTACAACGCTTCCTGACGTGGAGTTACCTGACATTTTGCTGGCAAAAGACTGTAAAAAACCAGAAAGAGTTGCACTGCTGTTTGACTGTCCAAGGGAACTTAACAAATTCTGAAAACTTTGTTCCAGCTTGCTATCGGTGGTAGTTGTCGAAGAGGTTGATGACGAATCAGAGCCCGAAGAGCCTAAAGATGAAATCAAACTTTGCAAGTCAGATTGAATATTGCCGTGATGATGGCGATGATGTGAACTCGTGCCGCTGACGCTTGACGCGGTTGCGGCATCGTCACTACTGGTTTCTGTGCCGGATGTTGCACTACTTTGAGAGTGAAGAGCAGCCATCAAATTTTGCATGAAGCTGCCCATTGCCTGAGCCGTTCCCTGTGCGGATGTGGAGGACGAAGAATCCGACGAGGTGGCGCTGCTACTTGACGTAGAACTCGAATTGCTTCCAATACCAAGGTCGGAAAGCGATTGAAAAATAGCACTGAGGAAATCCCCACCAGGTGGAGGCGGTGGTGGGGCCTGGGAGGTATCAGTCTGGTTTGTTTTCTGTGATTGGTTGCTGCTGTTGAGTTGGTTGATCTGTTGATACCAACTGCTGCTTGATACGCTGCTGATTGACATTTTTTCGCCTCCCTAAGGACATATTATTGAGCCTTGAAAACATGTGGTCCGGCTGTCCTGGGATTCTTTCATCGGACACATGCAAGGTATCTATTCCCTTTTATCGGTCAACTTTTCGTTATTCTTAAAATGAGAATTGTAAAGAGATTGTAAAGTATCGCTTCTGGCCACAGTTTTTCGTCTTGGGACCTTACATCTACCTCAGATTAAGGTCAGGTTGGAGGAATCTGTCATAAACTCTATGGTCAGCAAGCGCTTTGCAAGGTAATATTTGAGCCCCCCCTATGGACACAAGTCAGCGTGAAACTTTTTGGCACAAGCAGGGAAGAATCCATGTCTGAAAAAAGAATTATAAAGATTGCCAATACAACTTCCCGCCGTATCGCCTTACCGGCATTTCTCACCATTTTGCTTTTTGTCACGGCCATTTTCTTCATTTTCCTGCCGCAACTTGAAGAAAGTTTCATCAATAGGAAAAAGGAAATGATTCGGGAGCTGACGGAAACGGCCTGGAGCTTGCTGAGTGATTATCGCGACCGAGAACTTTCCGGTGAACTGTCCACGAGCGAAGCCAAGTTGCGTGCTATCTTGAGAATTGGCAAGCTTCGCTACGGACCGGAGAAAAAGGATTATTTTTGGATCAACGACATGACGCCGCGAATGATAATGCATCCCTATCGTTCCGACTTGGAGGGTAAGGATGTTTCCGACTTCAAAGATCCAAACGGCAAATATCTTTTCCTCGAATTTGTCAAAGTAGTGCAGCGGCAGGGGGCCGGTTATGTTGACTATGAGTGGCAATGGAAGGATGATCCTGTCAAGATTGCACCGAAGATTTCGTATATCAAAGGTTTTGAGCCATGGGGATGGATTGTTGGGACGGGTCTGTATATTGATGATGTCTATACCGAGGTCGCGGAGATGCGGAAAAACCTCTCTGCTATCTCGGCTGGTATTTTATTGATCGTTTCACTGCTGGCTCTTTACTCCATCCGGCTCAGCCTCATTGCTGATCGGGAACGGGAAAGCCTGATGAAGTCGTCGGAAGAAAATAAGGAGCGATTTCGGAATTTGCTTGAGACAACAAGCGACTGGATTTGGGAAACTGATAAGGATGGCATGTTTACGTATTCCAGCCCCCAGGTGACGGGCCTGCTCGGTTATCGACCGGACGAAATAGTGAACAACAGTTTGGTCAATCTGGCGTCCCCCAATCAGGCAACCTTGCTCAGTCCCTCATTTACGGAATTGCTGGCCGCAGAAAAACCTTTCAACGGTTTTGAAATTACCTGCCTTGGAAAAAGTGGTCAAATTGTGGTTTTCGAAAACAACGCAGTCCCAATTTTTGATGATCGAGAAAATTTGCTGGGATACAGAGGCGTTGCCCGCGACATCACGGAACGGAAAATAGCCACCGAAGCACTCAAAAAAAGCCACGATGACCTGCACACTAGCCTGGAGGAGACGGTAAAATCATTGGCATCGACTGCTGAAAAACGTGACCCGTATACTGCGGGCCATCAACAGCGAGTTGACCACCTCGCCTGCGCGATTGCTCGAGAGCTCGGACTTCCCGAGCAGCAGATTGAGGGGCTCCACATTGCAGCCTTGTTGCATGATATAGGCAAAATTACCCTGCCGTCTGAATATCTCACTAAACCCTCCAAGCTATCCGGCGAGGAAAAAGCCATCGTCAGGTGCCACTCTGAGGTGGGGTATCAAATATTAAAAAATATACACTTTCCATGGCCGGTAGCTGAGATCGTTTATCAGCACCATGAACATCTTGATGGGTCGGGTTACCCGCTCGGGCTGATCGACAAGGACATACATTTGGAGGCAAAAATTATTACAGTGGCCGATGTGGTTGAGGCTATGTCTTCCCACCGGCCCTATCGGCCATCGCTCGGAATAACCGTCGCGCTCGATGAAATTCGCGGAGGAAGAGGCATCCGCTATCACGCCGAGAGTGTGGATGCCTGTCTTCATCTCGTCCTAGATAAGAAAATAGACCTCTCTGTTTTTGAGGGATAACTATGCTTCGAGGTATGGATTCTAACTTTTTATTATCATGCATGTTTTCACCAGCTGCTGCTTCAGCTGTATAACATTGCACAGTCCTGCTGTTTAAAAATATTTTTTCATTGAGCAGCTGGTTCAAATTGTCGGGGTCACTGCTTTCAGCTAAAAGCCAAAGAGAACTCTTTCGATCTTTCCATATAAGCGCGAGCTTAAAGAGATACACTATGGGTCGCCAGAAAATTAGAAAAATGACGTTGCAGACGTGGTCAGTTGCGATTTTTGTTATTCTGTTGATCGTATTGTTTTTTTCCTGGAAAAGTTATCGATTTCTCAAACCCCTCCCGCCGAAAACCCTGATTATGGCCACCGGCATGGAGGGTGGGTCATATGCTGCCTTTGGTGAGCGTTATCGACAATTGTTGGCTCGCGATGGCATTACAGTTGTACTGCGACCGACGTCGGGCGCTATGGAAAACCTGGGCCTCCTCAAAGATAGATCACAGACGGTTGGGGTTGGGTTCGTTCAAAGCACCGCTGCCGTTATCGAGGAAACCTCAAACGTTGTCTCTCTTGGCGGCTTGGCATACACTCCATTATGGGTTTTCTACAGAGGGCAGGATACCTTTGACGATCTGATGTATTTGCAGGGCAAGCGGATTGCCATTGGACCAGACGGGAGTGGCGTAAGAGAATTTTCTCTCGAATTGCTGAAGGTTGCAGGCGTGACCGGTCCATCAACCGAATTTCTTGAACTCCCGTATTCCGATGCGAAACTGGCCATCCTTGAAGGCAAGGTGGATGCAATCATGACCTTCGGTTCTCCGGACAATCTGTTGATCTGGGAATTGCTTAACGCAAAAGACATTAAACTCATGAATATGAACCAGGCGGAAGCCTATTCCCGTCGTTTCCCTGACCTTGCAAATGTCGTGTTGCCAAGGGGCGTCATCAATCCTGGAAAGCAGAATCCATTGTCCGACGTACATCTCTTGTCTCCGACAACAAATCTTATCGTCCGCAAAGACCTCCATCCAGCCCTAGTTTATCTGCTATTAAAAGCCTCCGTAGAAATTTACAGCGGTGCCAGTTGGGTTAATAAAGCTGGGGAGTTCCCTTCTATTGCCAAGCAGGACGACCCTATCAGCGAACAGGCGCAACGATTTTATAAATCAGGGGGATCGTGGCTCTATGCCTATCTACCGTTTTGGGCAGCAACTTTCGTTGAGCGCATGACCTTGATACTTATCCCCGTGGGGATGATTATTTTGCCTTTATTTGGGATCGTGCCATGGCTATATACCTGGCAAAATCGATCAAAATATTATCCTTGGTATCATGAACTGAGGAAATTGGAGATGGAAATTCTTGAAAATCAGTCAATCGAAAATGTCGAAATATTTGAAGCCCGGCTTGGTCGTATCGAAGACGCGGTCAGTCGTATCCGCACGTCCGTTGCCTTTTATGATGAACTGTTCATATTGAAAGAGCACATTCAGGTTGTCCGGTTGAAGTTGGATACCTTATTCCGTTCGTCGCGCTAGAAAAATCGATGAGTTAGACCTTGAAAACAGGTGGGGCAGGTCGAGAAAACGGGGACGGGTATCTCACGATTTTCTCAGAGTCCGAATATTCATTACGGCTGTTCAGAATTTAATGGTCTCGACTGCAGTTTCGTTTGTTCGAGTTGACCTTTATTGACACTTGGATTCTCAACTTCATTGTAAAGCTCAACCGAAATCCTCTGCGCTAAGTTTATTTCATCCCACGACATGTCTTTAAGCAAATCGTTCCGATTCGTTGATGCCGCGACGTTTCCCTGGCTAGCTGCGAATGAGTACCAAGCGTATGCACGCACCTTGTCAACCTCTGTTCCGGTTCCGGTGGCATACATCAGTCCGAGATTAGCTTGAGCGAACACCTCGCCATGTTTTGCAGCCTGCTGATATAATTCAAACGCTTTCGCATAATCCTTATCGCCGCCAAGGCCATTAAACAGCAGGTAGGCAAGATCATTTTTTGCACTGTAATTGTCTTGGTCCGCTGTCAAACTCAGCCATTTCCTGGCTTCAACGTAATTTTTCTCGATGTCTATTCCTTTGAAATACGTTTGCCCGAGAATATTCAAAGACTCTGGCGAAAATTTGCCATCTTCGGCGGCTTTCAGAATCCAGAGAAAGCCGTTTTTTCGATCTTGAAGCACTCCTTGTCCTTTATATAATTTCAGACCAACACTAAGCTGAGCATCCGCGTCACCAGATTCTGCGGACTTGAGATCTGACTGAAATTTCTTTGTGTCTTCAGCTCGCTTATTCTCGTTACTCATCTCTGTGGCTAGTGGAGGTTTCAGTGTCTTTGGCGGAAGCGGCATCGGAGGCTTCACCGGGAGATTCAAATTTAGAAGTGATTTCTTTTCCGGTTGTTTTGAGCCTGTCTTGTCCTCTGCAGACTCAGGCGAAACAGAGATTGAGAATGTCTGCATAGGCTTTTTTACCGGGTCTCGAACTTTATTAACAGGGCTCTTTTTTTCCGAGGCCTCCTTTTCTTCAAGCCATTTTTCAACGCGTTTAAAGTCGCTATTCTCAACGGCTGTTTTCGTATCACTAACTGTATGGGGAACACTAGCCGGTATTGTCGCTGTATGGCGCTTATGTTTTTTTAGCTTCTTTTTTTCAGATTTTTTCTTTTTTGATTGAGTCTGTTCTGCTGGTTCCTTTATTTTTTGTATATTTGGCTGCATTTGTTCCGGTACACTGGGTTGCTCAAGAGAAAACCTTGGAACCTGTGGCAGCTCGTCAATTGAAAATTCTTTGTCATTTAAGATATTCTCTTTTGCATTAGAATCAGGCGTTTCGTCGGAAGTTTCAGGGAAAAGATTTGCAGCCTGAGTGGTTACGGTTGTTATTGAAAAGAGAACACTGAAAATTACGAGCTTACAAGAATTTCTCATGATTTTTAATCGGCGGATTCAACTCTGAAGTGCAACAGCTAATGGTGGCATGGTGTACTCACCTCTGTCCCTAATTATATAGCATGCGGTGATCGATATCCCCGTACTTTTCGCGGTCGGTGATTTACGTCTAGCGGCCACTCCTTTCATCTGTTCTTTGGTGGTTTCGTACATCAAAAGTATTGCATAGAGGAGTAAAAAAAGAAAGTCGGGTCTGTCTGATTTGGAAAAGGGATCAGAAGACGCGACTTGTTGGAATGATCATTCTGGCAGAGCTGGATAGCTCCAGTTCCACGCCTCGGGCGTTAGTCGGGCATCATCCAGTGAAAACGCCAGAATGATTTTGGATCTTAAGTCGGGTCTGGCTGGCAGGTGGCGGGTTGCTTTTGCCCACTCGCTCTCTGGAGGATCATACCATTGAGTAGCCAGAGACTCGACTTGATAGCCGGTCATTCTGCCCTGATAGGTGGCTCCCATTTGCACGTTCGAGTAATAATCGATACGCCCCAAGCTATCGTCGGGCATCTTGGTCAGAATGACATTCGGCTTTGATTTAAATATATTGCTGGTAGAGGACTTTGACAACGTCTGTTTGGTAATAATTATCATGCCAAGCACTCCTTGTTTGCCTTTAGGCAGTGACGGCAAGAACCAGTCGAATCTGCTATAATCTGATAGTCGAAAGGGGCCACAAGCTTGACCACTTCTCGCCTCCACGCTATCAAGGTCTAGATATCTCAGACAGATGATCATCGTGGATGCTAAAACAAGCGGATATTGCAATGGGCCTCTTCTGCAAACAGAATGCATTCTGGATTGAGGTGAAGCGGTCGTTGAACACTTTCAACGGGGATAGATAATGTGCGATTTATGTACAAAACATGGCGATGGCGCAATCTGGTATAAGAACGCCAAAAACTACGCGAATGATCTGATGGCTGATCTACGGCGAAGGCAATATATTCAGAACTTCCTTGAATCGACTATTGGTGAGGGCATCACTGGTTTGGGCCGTCTTGAAACTATCTTCGGCAAGAAAAAAAGGTTACCAGACCGACTTGTAAAAGCAATGGTGGAAAAAGCCAAAGAAGAACATTTTGGTCAAGTGGTACCTATCGAAGATGTACGCACCGTAATAGAAAAAGCTACAACTGTGGTTCGCATGCCCTGTGCCTGCCGTTGGGCGGCTGGGAAAAATGAGAAACGTTGCTGTTATTCCGTGAGTTATTCGGCTGAAACCTGGCACGAGGGGTTGGACATGGGATATTTTGGCAAGACCGCTGATGAAGGTTTCGAGATTCTGGCCGGAGCCGAGGCTCTTGCCCAGATGGAAAGTCTTGAAGAGGAGGGGGCCATCCATACTATATGGACTATGATCACTCCTTTTATTGGTGCGATCTGTAACTGCACGACCCATGAGTGTCTCGGCTTGCGCACTCTGGCGATGAATGTAGGAACCTTGACCAGGGGTGAATATGTGGCTCAGATCAATACGGATCTTTGCAATGGGTGCGGTTTTTGTGAGAAGGCCTGCCAGTTTAACGCTATATCAAGTCAGGGAAGAGATTGCGGTGACGTTGTCGCAATAGTCATCCCGGAAAGATGCTACGGTTGTGGCCTCTGTCGTAGCCACTGCCCACAAAAAGCAATAGCATTGATTTGAGTGGAACGATGCCCGTCACTGTGCAAGATCTGTACTCCGTAAGCTCAAAATCGATTTACCCTCAGATGCAATATTGCGAAAAAGGGGGAAGAGGGAATTGAACAGGCTTGTTGTTGACAACATACTGTTATTGACAGTATGATGTTTGAAACAGTACGTGGGGATTAATCGCAAACAGAGTGCAGGTTATGTCATCGATCACTTGGCTCTTTTTCGCCCTGGTCGCTCTCACCGTTTCTTACCTCAAAGATGCAAAGCGGACTGAAAAAGCGTTATTAATAAGTTTTCGATCGTTTATGTCCTTGGTGCCCAATTTGTTAGGCAGGGTTGGCCTGATAGGACTCATGCTCGCCATGACCCCTCCCCAGGCTTTGACGCGCCTGTTCAGTGTGCATGGCATAGCCGGGTTTTTCCTCACCGCCACCGTGGGTGCGATTGTCACGATATCTGCCCCCGTTGCGTAACCCTTTGGCGGGTTCATTATTGAAGTTGGGGGTGAGTTTGCCGACCCTTGCGACCTTCATTACCACCTTGACCATGGTGGGTACTGTTCACTCTACCCGGTGTCATTGCTCTAGGTATTTTGATGGAACGGTTTGTTCCGCTGGACGAACTCGCAATTCACCCTGTATCGTCTGCACCCCCTTCATTCCTGGCGACCCCAAAATAAGGACCTGCTCCATGCGAAACACACGAAAAGGCCAACAGTACCGGCACACCCCTGCTTTTATCCTGCTTCTTTTAGCGCAGGCCGATGCCTATGGCGCTTCCTTGCTTAATCGACTCGAGAGTGAACTGCCGGACTATCGGACTGATAGTGCTATTATTTATAGAACATTGCAGGATTTGGAGCAGGCAGGTGCTGTGGAATCGTACTGGGATCATGAACAGAGCGGGCCAGGAAAAAAGTGGTACAAAATCACTGAAATTGGCAGGGACACATTAAAAGAATACCGGAACGACATCGCTATGCGCCATCAGAACCTATCCTATTTTCTTAAGGTCTTTGATGCGCTTGTCGAAGGCGATGCCTAAAAGAGATGTCGATGCCTGATAACAATCGTTTCCATTAATTTTAACGCTGTCATGATGATCCCGTCGAATTATTTACTGACTTGATGGAGGGTATAATGGTTGTAATCAAAAACACCAACTGTTTGCAAACTGCGGTCTCGGTATTCTTTGTTCTTATTCTCCATGTATTTGTGTTTAGATCACACCCTGCAAGCGCTGATCCAGGAGAGGTTAACAACAACGGAGTGCAAGCCAATGATTATATAGACAACATTTTTACCAGCCGAAAAGGGGTAACCCTTGCCGACTACCACCGTAAATGGCTCGATATTGCCTATGCCAACCAGTCTTCCAGCCAGGTGTTGGATATCTATTTACCCGAAGAAGGCCGTGGTCCGTTTCCGGTCATTATCGCCATTCATGGCGGTTCTTTTGTCAAAGGTGACAAGCAGGATTTTCAAATTGTTCCCGTACTGGCAGCCCTCAACCGCAACTATGCGGTGGTCGCTGTAAATTATCGATTAAGCCAGGAAGCAAAATTTCCCAGCCAAATTCAGGATGTCAAAGCCGCCATCCGCTGGGTCAGGGCAACTGGCGGAAACTATGAACTGAATCGGGAAAAAATAGTTGTGTGGGGCGACTCTGCCGGAGGGAATCTGGCTGCACTTGTTGGAACGTCAGAGGGCGTCAAAGAGTTAGAAGATGGTGCCATGGGTAACCCAGAACAATCAAGTCGTGTGGATGCGGTAGTAGACTGGTACGGCCCTATTGATTTTTTATCCATGGGCAATCAATTGAAACAGATCAAACAAAGCCCGAGAAAGAGCAATTCCAGCTATATAGGAAAGTCAAAAGAAGAAGCACCTGAACGGTATATTTCCGCAAGTCCAGCAACCTATATCCATCCGGGAATGCCGCCATTTCTCATTCAACACGGCAACCGCGATCAAATAATCCCTCTCCAGCAATCTATCAATTTTGCGTCGAAACTGGAAAATATATTGGGAAAAGAGAAAGTAACCCTGAATGTCATCGATAATGCCAACCATTTAGATGAAAAATTCGCTGATCCTGAGAACATAAAAAAAGTGCTCGATTTTTTCGACACTGCCTTGAAATAGTTTTTTACAAGTACATCGAAAAAGGTGATCTTGGAATTTCAACACCCATGATGTGGAAAAAACATGTTACCAATAAATTGCGTACCATTCATTGGGCTCAGGTCCACTCCAAGACCAATCAACACACTAACAAACGAGGTCTCATTGTATGTTTGTCATCCTGCTAAACTATATCAAACCCTTATCCGAGGTTGACCGTTTTGTCGAAGAGCACTGTGCATTTCTCGAGTGCTACTATGCATCAGGGCACTTCCTCCTGTCTGGCCGCAAGGAACCACGCACTGGTGGCATTATTCTCTCTAAAGCAGCAACGAGGGCGGAGATCGAAGCCATCCTTCTGCACGATCCTTTCAACCGAGAGCAAATTGCGGAATACGAGATTGTCGAGTTCTTGCCATCTATGTCTGCCGCACATCTTGCTCATCTAAAGATATCCTGAGCCGTCTTCTGCTTGAATCTCAAAGAGAGTGCGTTTAGATTCGATCATCGAGAACGAAATTTATGTAAAATGATACTTTAATCCATCCGACCTTCTCCGCAGTTCTTGTCATGACCCTAATTATGTGTATTCTCTATGCCCATCTTTGAACTTACCGCCGCTGAACTATATCTTACCATCGACCCTGAAACATTAGGGTTTGTCGACACTTCTGAGCTTATTGAACAATCTTTACCCTGGGTTGGTCAGTGGCGCGCGGAAATCGCCGCCCAGTTTGGGCTCGGAATGAATCAGGCAAATTACAACCTATTTGTGTTGGGCGAGGTTGGTAGCGGCCGCTCTTCGTTGCTTAAACAGGCTATGGCGGCCGCATCTTTACAAAGGGCTACGCCTCCAGACCTTTGTTATTTGCACAATTTTGATGCTCCGGAACGTCCTTGCGCGCTACGCTTGCCTGCTGGACAAGGTCGTCAGTTGCGGCAAAATATGCAACGTATGATGAAGGTTGTGCTGGCAGAAATCCCGCAACGACTCACAGGTCCAGATTTCAAGGTGGAAAGTGAGCGTATAATAAAGTCTTACAAGGTGGAGGAGTCAAAGGTTTACGCTGAACTTGAGTCTTTTGGTGAAGCCCGCAATTTTGCTATGCACCGTGAATCTGGTCAGATTCTTTTTTCTTTACGTGGCAAGAAGGGGCGAACGTTGACCGAGGATGATGTCCTCGCTCTGCCGAAGGAGCGGCGCGCTGAGATATCTCAGGCTGAGCAGGAATTAGTTGCTGAAATTAGCCGTTATTTTGAGAAAAATCACTTGCTGGAGCGAGTGATGAACGAAGCTCTTGCGGCGCTGCGTCGTCAGGTTGTCAAACCGCTGCTAGATCGTGAATTTAAAGGGATTCGTACTGTCCTTAAGAAACAGATCAAAGACTTCGGCAAGCTTGATTCGTATTTAGTTCAAGTAATGCACGATATTCTTAATAACCTTGAATTGTTCAAAACGTCGGAGGCCGACGATGAGATACGTAAGGAGGTGTTAAGTAAATTGTTATCTCGGTATCAGGTCAACTTGGTTGTGGATAACGATGGCTTGCTGGGTGCACCGGTGATCGTTGAAGATAACCCCCTGTTCCGGTCGCTGTTTGGTGGTATTGAATATAAATCTGAGAATGATATGCTGGTGACGGATTTTTCCCGCATCCGTGCAGGCAGCCTGCACAAGGCTCACGGTGGTTTCTTGATGCTGCATCTCCGTGATCTATTGGCTGACGGTCTTGTGTGGGAAAAACTGCAACGTTTCCTGCGGAGCGGGCATTTAAAAATTGAGGAACCGGGGACTGCTTTTGCTTCGATTGCGGCGGTTTCACTCGAGCCCGAGGCTGTGGATGTTGATGTGAAGATTGTCCTTATCGGTTCACGCAAACTTTATTACGAACTGCAAGAAGGCGATCCTGAGTTTACCCGCCATTTCCGGGTTAAGGTGGATTTTGCTGAGGAATTTTCAGCCAGTGATGATACTCGCCGTGTATCGGCTATTTTTGTCGCCCATACCTGTCACAAACTGCAGTTGCCCCATTTTTCTGCAGCCGCTGTAGCTCGTCTTCTTGAACAAGGGCATCGCGAAGCGGAAGATAGGTCACGCCAAAGCGCGATATTTGGCCACACCGAAGCACTTATAATGGAAAGCGCTGCCCTGTGCCAAGCGCGAACAGGTCGTTTTGTTGAGGCGACTGATGTTGCAACGGCGCTGGCAGCACGCACATTACGTCACGACTATCCAGAACAGCGCATGCAGGAAGCTATCGCCGAAGGCGACGTACTCATTTCCCTGCATGGCGCGCAAATCGGCCAGCTTAATGGGCTGACCGTAATGGACCTGGGGGATCACCGCTTTGGATATCCGGTGCGCGTCACCGCGCAAACTTACGCAGGTGAGGATGGACTCATCAACATTGAGCGTGAGGTTGAGATGTCCGGCCCTATTCACGACAAGGGCGTTTATATTCTACACAACTATCTATCGGCGCTATTTGCGCACAATGCTCCTCTTGCGCTGAATGCCTCTATTGTATTCGAACAGGAATATAGAGGCGTCGAAGGCGACTCGGCCTCATGCGCTGAATTGTATGCATTGCTTTCCTCGCTGTCCGGGGTGTCGCTCAAGCAGGGCATCGCGGTGACCGGCGCGCTTAACCAACACGGCGAGGTGTTACCGGTAGGCGGCATCAATGAGAAGATAGAAGGCTATTTTAGAATCTGCTCCGCCGCGGGTCTGGACGGTAGTCACGGTGTACTTATACCGCATCGCAACCGCCGGCATCTGATGCTTGATCACAAGATAACCGAGTCCGTTGCACAAGGCCTGTTCCACATTTACACGGTGGAGCATGCAACCGAAGGATTGGAACTGCTTACCGGGAAATCTGTAGGTCGTGCAAATAACAACGGCGTTTATCCGCGAGGCAGTGTGTTGAGCCATGCCCAGAGAACCTTGTTGGCCTACCGCTGCGCTTGTCTGGCATCGGAACCCGGAAACGAGCAACCTCGGAAGAATAAACAAGCAACCTCTAAAATGAAATAGCTCTCAACCGGCTTGACGCAGAACCGGCAGTCGTCTATTTAAGACTTATTTGCTTTCTACTGTTGATGACTGCGGCATTAAAAGGACTGGCTATCGATCTCGCATGCAATATTTTTCGCCACAGATATATCCTACAGTAAACCACCATTAGCTTGTGCACTTCTGTTGAATCCTCATTCTGGGGAATAAAGGGATAACATTATGAAAACGAAATATACGATTGGTTTTGCAGTGTTAGGGGCGATGAGTTACCTGCAGTTAGGTAACCTTGCCATGGCAGATGAAGATAAACCTACGGCGAGCTTCGCGGTTAGTGCCCTGAGCAAATATGTCAGCCGTGGTTTTGAACTCAGTAAGGACAGTATTGTCCTCCAGCCGTCTGCAACGGTAGCGTATAAGGGTTTTTCCGCAAACATTTGGGGGAATGAGGATACGAACGTCTATGTACGGGGAGCAGAGGGAGCAGGCAGCAATAACTGGACCGAGACCGATTTGACCCTGGCCTACGATTGGACCTTGGGCCCGGTTGGTTTGACAGCAGGCTATATCTATTACAGCCTGATCGGATCGGACACCCAGGAGGTCTATGGCCGCGCCGCCCTTCACACATTGCTTACCCCAACCTTGACCGTGTATCGGGATTACGATCATTTTGCTGGTTGGTACGCTACCTTTGGTGTGTCGCATACTGTGCCGATCACGGAGAAAATCAGTCTCAACTTGGGGGCACAAGTAGGCTTCCTGGCAGCTGACGATGCGAGTTCCTATGCAAAGGTCAATAGTCCCAACGAAGCCTACACGGGTTTCCATGACGGGCTGCTGTCGGCTTCATTGCCCATTACGGTGAATCAGTACCTCACCGTCACTCCGGTACTGAATTACTCGTTTCCGCTAACCAGCAATGCCCGCGACCTGATTAAGGTCAATAGCCAGGAATTTCTTAACCGTGGTTTAGGTGGCGACAGCGACTTCATCTATGGCGGGGTCACCGTGTCCGTGGCCTTATAGGCTGATCGCTCGGCGCTTCGAGAAAGGTGCAGCAGGCCTATAGCTAGGTTTACACCTGAGAGGTGCCCTGTCCTTTATCACTGCGCAGGCATTGCCATGAGGGTGCATCATCTTTTAATTTTCGAGGAGAGTAAATCCACCTGCTCCCGGACGGAAGTATTGCGGGACATCTCCATAGTGATGGTCTTAATGGCATAAAGGACCGTGGAATGGTCGCGGTTATAGATGTTACCGATATCGGCAAGGGACCTATCTGTGTATTTTCTGGTGAGGTACATGGCTACCTGCCGGGGAAAGGTGACCGAACGTTTCCGGGAGCGTGAGTGGAGGTCTTCTATGCTGACTTTGAACTGGCTGCCGATAAGGTCTCGGATGGATTCACCGGTGATCTCGACTGCACTGCCGATAAGGCCATAGATCACTTCTTTGGCAATACTCAGATCCGCCGGAACATTGCGCAGGCCGGATTTGGCCTTGATGCCGATGATGGCGCTCTCCATTCGTCGAATATCACCTCGCAGGTTGTCCGCTATGTAGCCCACCAGATCCTCATCCGCACCCAGCCCGTGTATTTGCAGTTTATGGCGGATAATCCGAGCCCTGGTCTCGTAGTCAGGCGATTCGATTCCTGTCACCAGGCCAGAGGTCATCCGACTGCGGAAATCCTCGTCGATCCCCATAATCTTGTTTGGCGCCACTGCTGAGGTCAGAATTACCCGTCGTCCCGATTTGATCAGATAATCGAGAATATTGTTCAGTTCTTCCTGGGTTTTGTTCTTACCCGTCAAGGTATGGATGTCTTCAACCAGCAGCATGTCGCAGCTATTGATATATTTTTTGGAAAACTGCTCCATGGAGTTGGATCGAATACCTTTTACCATCTCTGCCGAAAATTGTTGGGCGGTCAGATAGTGTAAACGGGTGGAAGGAGCAGACCGCAATACCTGATGGACCACTGCCTGGGTCAGGTGGCTCTTGCCCAGCCCGGTTGAGCTATTCATAAACAGGCAGTTGCCATAGGAAGAATCACCGGTGGCCAGTGCTTGACAAGCAGCTCGGGCGAGCAGGTTCGATTCGCCGACCATGAACTGTTCGAAGGTGAAGGCAGGATGGAGTGAACGAAGACGGACGCCCCCTTCGGCGACCCCGGGAAGCCGGAGCTGTCCAGGTTGGCTGCTTGTAACCTGTGTGGTTCGGTTTTCGTTGACTTTTAGTTGTACGGTGGCGACTTCGCCCAGTTCTTTGGCTGTGTTGCGGATGAGGTCAAGGTAACGATCATTAACCCAAGCACAAAAGAATCGGTCAGGCCCAACGAGTTCAAGCGTTTTTCCATTCTGTTGCCGACATTCAAGTGGATCAATCCATAGACCATATTCACTGTCCGATAAGGTGCTGTGCAGAGAGGTTTTGATCGCATTCCACAACATAAATGGTTTCCTTTCTTCTTTAAAAGTTCATCTCGATAGCATGAATCCGGTCGGATGCATGCGGTATGATTTACTGAAAAATTGGAAACCGGTCAAAGACAGTATGGGCTGATTTTTTGCAGCGTACAATATATTTGTAAACATTCTAAGGCGCTCTGCAGGCATTAGTGTTTCCAGTGGGTAATGCTCGCAACACACAATAACTGCGTTGAATTTTGAGTATATTGATAGATGTGTAATTATAACAAAATGTTACATGATAACTTGATAAGTTATCAACAGGTTGTAAACAAGGTGATATCTGCAATTACCTCATGTTTTCTAAAGATTACTGCTTAATGCTAAGATTCTATCTTAGCGGACAGCTGAATCCTTTAACTCCTTTCCACTCCTTGATTACGTTGTGATCTCCCCCCGAAGAAAAAAATTTCGCTATTTTGAGTGCTCATTTTCATTAATAATACCAGCAAGAAGTCAATACACTTAACCTTGGCGCATGAATTTCGCGTCTAATTTTCGTTAAGTAAAACCTCAGCTTTGCTGGGGAACAAAACAAGTTAGGTATCCCCAAGACGCCGAGACACTTCGGGTGCTGAAAAAAAACAATTACCATTGCCACCGTTAGCGCTCCACCCAGCCTGCGGCCGTGATTTATCATAAAGTAACTTGGTTGACCGATCCAAGTTGATTAGTATCCAAAACGGCAGCCGGAACGAGGAGGCCGCATCGCCATTGGTGCACTGTGCCCGAACGTTAGCGTGGTCCGGGAGCTGGCGACTTTGTCACTGGTGAAGCATCTGCTATCCCGTTTGGAAGAGAGCCTTAAACGACAGCTCCCCTTTCGGTCATGCCGCTCAATCATGACAGAGGATGACCTATGGGTAAAACAGCAAAAGGCAAGAGCGTGAAGCTTCCCCAACATCTGCAACATATTAATCTCCATGCAGCCGGTATCGACATCGGTTCCAAAAGCCATTTCGTGGCGGTACCGGAAGGCTCGAGCAAACAGACGGTACGGGAATTTGCAAGTTTCACTGACGATCTGCAAGCTATGGCAGACTGGCTGATCGCCTGTGGCGTCACCACAGTGGCCATGGAGTCCACCGGTATCTACTGGATTCCTGTTTTTGAAATCCTGGAAAGCAAGGGACTTGAGGTCAAGCTGGTCAATGCCCGTCATGTCAAAAATGTCCCTGGACGCAAAAGCGACGTGCTGGACTGCCAGTGGCTGCAACGACTGCATACCTACGGCCTTTTGGAAGGTGCTTTCCGCCCGCCCGAGCAGATCTGCACCCTACGAGGTTACGTCCGGCAGCGGATGAATCTGGTCCGTTACGCTGCCCCTCATATTCAACATATGCAGAAAGCCCTGGCCCAGATGAACCTGCAGCTTACCAATGTGGTTTCCACTATCACCGGCAAAACCGGTATGCGAATCATCAAGGCCATCCTGGGAGGCGAGCGCGACCCACAGGTCCTGGCTGGCTTGCGTGATCAGCGTTGCAAAAACAGCGAGGAAACCATCGCGCGTTCTCTGCACGGCAATTACCGTCCAGAACATCTGTTCAGTCTTAAGCAGGCGGTGGACCTCTACATTTTCTATCAGGGGCAAATTGCCGAATGCGATCAGGAGATTCTTTCGCAATTAGCCACGTTCGATGCGGGGTCAGGCTCCGGCAACGGTCCGCCAGCCAGTCTTGACCAAGCCCTGCAACAAATGACCGGCGTCGACCTGACAGCAATTGATGGCATCGATACCAACAGCGGACTCAGGATTATTGCCGAGATCGGCCTTGATATGAGCCGCTGGAAATCGGCCAGACACTTTGCCTCCTGGTTGGGTCTGTGTCCCGGCACCAAAGTCAGCGGTGGCAAAATCCTCAGCGGCAGGAGCAAACAGGTTGCCAACCGTGCGGCTGCAACGCTCAGGATGGCGGCTTTTACGTTGTTCAGATCCAAAAGCGCTCTTGGCGCCTATCTACGTAGGCAACGTTCCCGCCTGGGAGCGCCCAAGGCAATCACTGCGACCGCGCATAAAATGGCTCGATTAGTTTATGCCATGTTGAAACACGGCACAGCCTACGTCGACGCCGGCCAAGACTATTATGAAGAACGCTATCGGAGTCGTGTTGTGCAAAATTTAAAACGTAAGGCCCAGGAATTTGGCTACCAACTCGTTGATATTTCCAAGCCTCAATCGAAAATTTTACATACGTAAAATCAATAGGTTACAGTTAAGTTACTTGGAAGAGTCCATTAATTCCAACCTGGCTCAGGGGTAGCATTGTTTTATCAAAGGCCAGGCCTTTTCTGATACTTATTGAGTCTGCCACCAGGCCTGGTATAGTTGGGGCACAACAAAAAAATCCCCTGTCTGGATACGCGGTGCTTTGTTCCGTTTGGCAAAATTTCATTCCTTATTTTAAAAATCCGCCATGCCCTTTTCTTCACTCGGCCTCTCCGAGCCACTCCTTCGCGCTCTTGATGAACTGGGTTTTACCACTCCTACTCCGGTGCAGCTTCAGGCGATTCCTGCCGTTTGCTCAGGCAAGGATATTATGGTCGCAGCCCAGACAGGAACGGGGAAAACGGCCGCTTTTGCCCTGCCGCTCCTGAAGCGTCTTGCCAGCGGCCCTGGGGTAAAGCCCAACCACATCCGCGTCCTGGTGTTGGTACCGACCCGCGAGCTTGCGGTGCAGGTCGCTGAGGCCATTGCCGCTTACGGCAAATATCTGCCGCTCAGGACTGGTGTCGTTTACGGTGGGGTGAAGATCAATCCGCAGATGATGAGGTTGCGCAGCGGGGTCGATATTTTGGTGGCGACACCGGGGCGGTTGCTTGATCTTTTTCAGCAGAATGCAGTGAAGTTTTTGCAGGTGGAGATGCTGGTACTCGATGAGGCCGATCGGATGCTCGATCTGGGTTTTATGGACGATATCGGCGAGCTCCTTGGCCTCCTGCCTAAAAGACGACAGAGTTTGCTCTTTTCTGCGACTTTTCCGGATGCCATCCGCGTCCTTGCTGAAAAGTTGCTGCAGCAACCGGTTCAGATAGCAATTGACCCGCCAAATTCAGCGGCCAAAAGCGTGAAACAGTGGCTCTATGAGGTGGACAAAAGCAAAAAAACGGATTTGCTCTGTCAGTTACTGCGCAATAATGATTGGCAGCAGGTGCTGGTTTTCACCCGTACCCGAGTTGGTGCCGACCGGTTGGCGCAGAAACTGGCTGGCAAAGGTATCTCGGCCCTGGCTATTCATGGCGATAAAAGCCAGGGCCTCCGTGCCCGCGCTTTGGCCGACTTTAAGGCAAACACCATCCGTGTCCTAGTTGCCACGGATATCGCCTCGCGTGGCCTTGATATCAAGGAACTTTCTCACGTTATCAATGTTGATCTGCCGAAAGTCGCGGCAGATTATATTCATCGTATCGGCCGCACCGGTCGGGCTGGGCTAGAGGGGGTGGCAATTTCTCTGGTCAGTGCCGATGAGGTCAACCTGCTCTCGGCAATCGAAATGCTTATCAGTCAGCTTCTGGTACGGGAAGTTGCGGCTGGTTTTGTTCCAAAACAGAGCGTGCCGTTAACCCGTCTGCTAAAGGCGCGCCCAAAAAAACCCAAGAAGGCGAAGCAGGCGCAGGCCCCGACTCAGACCGATATTCAGAAGCCTTCAGGCGATTGAGAGAGCGCCCGCCGCAAATCGCGGAACGTCTCTCCCGTGACGCACACAAAAAACGTTAGATAATGGGGTGTGAAGCAGTTGTCGGGGGAACGAGTGGAAAGCTTGACTTTCGGCACCTGTGAGTGGCTCTATTGCGGAAATTCGATGGAAAATTGAATAAATGGGTGCTGGTAAAAATAATAGGTGAGTGATGAAAACTGGTCAAATCTGCATTAAATGTATAATGCTATTTTTGCTTGCGATATGTTCAGCTACCTTCTTCGGTGGGTGTGCAAAACAGAAGGTATGGATGAAAAATGGGTTGAATCAAGAAGAATTTGATGGTGATAGAGCAAGATGTGAACGTGAAGCTTCATCTGCAACTCAAATAATAGATTATGCCAATAGCACAGACCTCGAACGAGGTCTTGACCGTTCCATGGCGAAGGATAATCTAATAAAAAAATGCATGTATTCTAAAGGTTATAAGCTCGAAAATTAAGAGGGGTTGTCTTGTTTCGGAGGCTGAGACCCTGGCATGTTTGCCTTTGGGGTTACCCGTAAACGAAGGCCTTTTGTTTCAACATCCTTTTGTTAAACATCAGGCAGCCAGTCTGATTGGTTGAACCATCTGAAATTATAATGATTTTGTTAGGGGTGTTTTTGATTCCATCGTTCATCCTGAAATTTGAACAGACCCCTCCTTTTTTATCTTGAAACCTTAAAAAGAGGTACTGTTTGCTCGCTAAAGATATACCTTGCGAGCAAACAGGATCGCGTTCGCTCAGCGTGTTGCAATTACCATACTGCAGAAAATAAAACTGCCCCTCGTCGTCTTTAATCAGGAAAATCCACATCGCTGTGTTTGCAATTGGAGCAACGCAGCATGGGATCCAATTCTTCGAAGGCAATTCGCCATTGTTCATTGCGAATCTGTTCTTCGAATTCAGGCTGGCATTCATTGCAGAGCCAACGGTCACTATTTGGGGTTACCCAGAGTTTCATTTTGCTTTCCTTCCCGTTAAGGGATTAAAATATTGATATTCAAGTAGTGTCAATTTTAGCAGCCATCCGGGCAATAAGTAGCAGAAGTTACTTGAGCGCCGGATCCAAACAGAACTAGATCCTCGTTCCGTCATAACACGAGGCGGTCTGTTCTTTATTGGTAAAAGTTGGTTGCGGTGAAAAAATACGATTATATATGGTTTTGTTGTAATTATGTATGTTTTCTTAACTATTTATTTTATTCGACTGTTGCATGCACTACTCTGTGATCTCTCATCTGCGGCAAAATCTGGAGTATTAAAGAGCGTATGCAACGTTTCTGTCATGACACGTGCAGATGACGAGGACTTTCAAAACAGCTTCCATGAACAACGATCTCATCTCAAATCAACTCATCCTTACGATTAAAGACCAATTTCAGCTCAACTGGAACGGTATCCACGGTGTCGCCCACTGGGCTCGAGTATATGAGAATGGCCTGCAGTTAGCTGAATCCACAGGAGCCAATAAAAAGGTGGTTAAGCTTTTCGCCGTATTTCATGACAGCCAGCGGCGTAATGAAAACGGGGACCCCGATCACGGCCCTCGTGGAGCTCGCCTTGCCGAATTGTTGAGGGGTGTATATTTTGAATTACTCGACGAGGAATTCGAGCTTCTTTTCACTGCCTGCCATCTCCATACTCAAGGAAAAACGCATACAGACAGAACCGTGCAAACCTGTTTTGACGCGGACAGGCTTGATCTCGGCAGGGTCGGCAAAATACCAAATCCAGAATTGCTTTGTACGGAAGCGGCAAGGGAACCTAAAATTATTGAATGGGCAAATCAACGTAGTATCAACGGGTTTGTGCCCGACAATAGGCTCGGACGATTATTCTCAGGTCGTTGAATATTTTTTTACATATACCTTGGTTACAGCTATACATTGTTGCGCCGCGGCCCGTTTCTGCTCAGCCTCTTTGTATTTCTGTAACTTTTTACAAGTATAGGGTTTTTTGAATCTGTGTTCGACGCATGTAATGTCTAACCAAGAGAGGCGAAAATATGTTTGAATCTGCAGAACTGGGGCACAAAATTAAAAAATCTGTTTATGAAAAGGAAGTTCCTCCTTTGCGTGAGGCCTTACTTAATACCCAGATGGAACTGACGAAATCAGCCAAGTTTTCGGTAATTATCCTGATTGCTGGATTGGATGGCGCCGGACGTGGTGCAACCGTTAACCTGCTCAACGAATGGATGGATCCGCGCCACATCCAAACCCATGGCATGGGCGAACCGTCCGACGAAGAACTCGATCGCCCCATGATGTGGCGCTTCTGGCGAGCCCTGCCGCCCAAAGGGAAAACCGGTGTATTCCTGGGCTCCTGGTACACCTGGCCGATACTGAACCGGGTCAACGGTATCACCAAGGAAGCCGATCTTGAACAGAGCATGGAGCGTGCCAAACGATTGGAAAAAATGCTCGTGGACGAGGGCGCCTTGCTGATCAAGTTTTGGCTGCATCTCTCAAAGGATAAACAGGAAAAACGTCTTAAGGCGTTAGAGAAAAATCCCTTAACCCGCTGGAAAGTCACCGACCGTGACTGGAAACACTTCAAGGCTTATGACAAATTCCAGGAAATTCATGAAAACGTCATCCGTCACACCAGCACGGCCGAGGCACCCTGGTTGATTGTTGAAGGCGAGGATGCAAATTATCGCAATCTTACCGTCGGCAAGGTTATTCTTAAGGCAGTCCAAGATCGGCTGGAACAAGAAAATGCCCCGCCGCTCAAGGTCCTGGCACCGCCTTTGATGCCCTCCATTGACAACCTGCACCTATTGAAAACCCTGAACATGGAGCAGACTCTGGAGAAGGATAAATATAAGGTCAAACTGGAAAAATACCAGGGTAAGCTGAATGAACTGACGCGCGATCCCAAGTTCAAATACATGTCTGTGATTGCGGTGTTCGAGGGGAACGACGCGGCCGGCAAGGGTGGCAGCATCCGTCGCATTACCGGGGCATTGGATGCGCGCTATTATCAGGTTAATCCTATTGCCGCTCCCACCGAGGAGGAGCGCGCCCAACCCTATCTGTGGCGATTCTGGCGGCATCTTCCGCGAAAAGGGCGTGTGACTATTTTTGACCGTTCCTGGTACGGTCGGGTGCTGGTGGAACGCGTCGAGGGATACTGCGCGGAGGCCGACTGGATGAGGGCTTATAGCGAAATTAACGATTTTGAGGCGCAGATGGTTCGGCATAATCTGCTCGTCGTTAAATTCTGGCTGGCCATTACCAAGGACGAGCAACTGCGAAGATTCGAGGATCGGCAGAAAACCGGATTTAAGAGTTTCAAGATTACCGAAGAGGATTGGCGCAACCGTGAAAAATGGGAGCAATACGAACAGGCCGTGTGCGACATGGTGGATAGGACCAGCACAATGCTCGCTCCGTGGACGCTGGTCGAAGCCAAAGACAAGAACTTTGCCCGCATCAAGGTGCTGAAAACCTTGTGCGAAAAGATTGAAGCGAAGCTAAAGGAATTGTACGAAGAGGGGGTCGATTACCTGGATAAACCTAAGAAACGCCGCTGATACGGCCTCCGCGTGCATCAGTTATGAACGAACCGCACCACGCATACATCGATCAGGCCATCGCCCTGGCGGAACAGTGGCAGAGGCGTGCCAACCAGCTGCGAACCCGCCAGGAAAGACGCCGCCATGAGCAGATGCAGCGCCTCCTTAGCCATCCCTGCGACAAGGTCCTGCTCAGCCGGATGATCGATCAGAGTTTTCGCTCCCGTACCCCACGACGGGTGGCCGACCAGTTGGGCAGCCTGCTGCGCAAGCACGGGGTGCCGCATTTCTTCAGCCCCCTGGAGAAAGGCTTTCTCTCTCTGTTTTCCCGTGTCGACACCCGTCTGGCTGCCCTGGCCGTACCCAAACTGATTGCGCGGATGAGGAGCGGCAGCAGCCACGTTATTATTCCAGGGGAACCCCAGGAACTCCAGGCCTATCTCCACAGACGGCGACAGCACGGCGTCCGCATGAATATCAACCACCTGGGTGAGGCGGTGCTCGGTGAATCCGAGGCGGCCCAGCGCCTGGTTACCTACATAACGGACATGGCGGATCCGGATATCGAGTACATCTCGATCAAGATCTCCACCCTCTATTCCCAGATCAGCTCACTGGCCCTTGAAGAGACCGTGGCCATCCTGAAGAAACGGCTCTCCGCCATTTACCATGCCGCGAAAAATAACTTTTTTACCCGACCGGACGGTACCTGTATCGCCAAATTCGTCAATCTCGATATGGAAGAGTACCGGGATCTGGAAATCACGTATCGCGCCTTCATCGCCACCCTCGACCAGGAGGAATTTCGCGATTATTCGGCGGGGATAGTACTCCAGGCTTACCTCCCGGACAGTTTTGCCATCCAGCAGCAGTTGACCGCCTGGGCCCGAAAACGGGTTGACCTAGGTGGGGCGCCGATCAAGCTGCGCATCGTCAAGGGCGCCAACATGGAGATGGAAAAACTTGAGTCTGCCCTCAACAATTGGCCGCTCGCGCCTTACGACAACAAACTGGAAGTGGATGCCAACTACAAACGGATGCTGACCTTTGGGATGCAACCTGACCATATCGCGGCCGTCCATCTCGGCGTTGCCTCCCATAACCTGTTCGAGCTGGCCTATGCCTCCGTGCTCGCCCAGGCCAACGGGGTTTCGCAATTTTTTTGTTTTGAGATGCTGGAGGGCATGGCCGATCATGTCCGCCGTGCCCTGCAGGAGACCGCAAGCGAAGTGGTGCTCTATGCCCCGGTGGCGAGCCAGGATACCTTCATCAACGCCATTGCCTACCTGATCCGTCGCCTCGACGAAAATACCGCGCCCGAGAATTTCTTGCGCTATTCGCCGAACCTGCAGGTCAGTTCCAGGGAATGGACCCTGCTTAAAGAAGGGTTTGTCTGTTCCTGTCTGCTTCAGGAAACCGCGTCAATTACTCCCCACCGCTTGCAGGATCGGTCTCGGGAAACCTTTGCTCCTGAAATTTCAACCTTCTCCCAGAGCCGTTTTGTCAACGAAGCGGATACCGACTGGTCACTTACTGCCAACCGGCACTGGGCCGAAGGCATTCGTGAACGCTGGATGAAGAGACAGGGCGATGAACCCCTGGCGATACCGCTGGTGATCGATGGCGCGGCCATTTTTTCCGGTCGACAAACCGTGGTGTGTTGGGATCCCAGCCAGCATACTGTTGCGATGGGGCGTTTTGCCCTGGCTACCTCCGAAGATGCGCAGCGTGCCCTCCGGGTGGCGGCGGCGGATCCGGACGGCTGGCGCAATTTGGCAGGCCGTGAACGGCATGCGCTCCTTGCTCAGGTGGCCATGGAGCTGCGGCGGTCGCGCGGTGATCTGATCGGCGCGGCTGCCGCCGATACCGGCAAGGTCTTTACCGAGGCCGATGCCGAGGTTTCCGAGGCGATCGACTTTACCGAATTCTACCCCTATTCAGTGGAGCTGTTCGACCAACAGCCGAATCTGCGGACCAAAGGAAAAGGGGCGATTCTGGTGATTGCCCCTTGGAATTTTCCCATTGCCATCCCCTGCGGTGGCATCAGCGCTGCGCTCGCCGCCGGCAACACGGTGCTCTTCAAGCCCGCCTCGGATGCAGTGCTTACCGGCTGGATGCTCTGTCAATGCTTTTGGCGTGCCGGGATCTCGCAGAAGGTGCTCCAGTTTCTTCCCTGTTCCGGGGCTGAGATTGGCCCAATCCTCACCGCCAGCCCCCTGGTGGCCGGCATCATCCTTACCGGCGGCACCGATACCGGCCTGAACATCCTTGCGCAGACACCGGGCGTCTCCTTGGCGGCGGAAACCGGCGGCAAAAATGCGACCATCGTCACCTACATGGCTGACCGCGACCAGGCCATCAAGCACGTTGTCCACTCGGCCTTCAGCAACTGCGGCCAGAAATGCAGCGCCACCTCGCTGCTCATCCTGGAAAAGTCGATCTATGACGATCCCCATTTTCGGCAGCAGCTGGTTGATGCAGCGGCCAGCCTCAAGGTCGGCACGGCCTGGCAGTTCGGCAACAAAATGGCGGCTCTGATCCGGCCGCCGTCAGGTCCTCTCCTCCGCGCCTTGACAACCCTGGAACCGGGGGAGGAATGGGCGCTCAAACCGGCTATGCTGGACACTGATGCTCATCTCTGGTCGCCTGGCATCAAGTATGGCGTGCAGCCCGGCAGCTTTACCCATTTGACAGAATTGTTCGGCCCGCTCCTCGGGGTGATGCGCGCCGATAACTTGAAGGAGGCGGTTGCGCTCGTCAATCAGACCGGCTATGGCCTGACCAGCGGTCTAGAGAGTCTTGATCTGCGGGAACAGGTATTGTGGCAGGAAACGGTTCGGGCTGGCAACCTCTATATCAATCGCGGGACGACCGGGGCGATGGTGCTGCGGCAACCCTTCGGCGGCTTGGGGAAATCAGCCCTTGGGCCCGGGCTCAAGGCCGGCGGCCCGAATTACGTCACGCAATTGATGACGTGTACCGAAATTGCTCACCCGCGGGTGGGGACGATTGCCGGCGATCACTGGTTGCTGCGGCTCGCCCAGGAATGGCGAACGCTGATCCAGTGGCACCAATGGCAGGACATCAAAGACGATATCGCCCAAACCATCAGCGCTATCACCAGTTACCTCTATCAGATGGAGAGGCAATTCGGTCGGGAACAGGATTATTTTCATCTCCGCGGCCAGGACAACCTTTTGCGTTACCGGCCGATAGCCGATGTAGTCATCCGCCTGCACCAAGATGACACCTTGTTTGCAACCCTAGCCCGGTGCGCGGCGGCCACAATTGCTGGCTGCGCCGCCCGGCTCAGTGTGCCTCCAGGTCTGACGAACCGGGTCACCGCCTTCCTCGATAGCCACCACGGTCGTCGTTTCCTCCACGGGATGGTTGCAGTGCGGCAGAATGATGCGGAACTTGCTGCGTTGATTCCGACCATCGGCCGTTTGCGCTACGCTGGTCCAGAGAGGGTTCCCGTTGAAATTTTTTCGGCTGCAGCAAAAACCGGTGTTTGGATTGCCAGTACTCCGGTCTACATGGAAGGTCAGATCGAACTGCTGTACTATCTTCAGCAACAAACTATCTGCAATAACTACCATCGCTACGGCAACCTTGGTACACGGTCCCTTGATTAACAGATAAAGGAAGTCTGTCGGTATTGATTAGTTGGCTTGAAACTTGGCGCAGAGAAACGCACAAGAGAAATATGAGACTAGCTTGTTTGCAACTGTATCTTTGTTTTTATGTCAGCTTGCAAATATTAGAGGTGTCAGCGATTAGTGTAAATAATTCGTCCGTTTTTTTGAACTTTAATCCGCCAAGAGATAGGCCAGATAGAGTCAGATATGAAAACATTATAGCGCACAATCTCGCCATTCTCTTCTTTCTCAAAAATGTAGTCCGTACAGGAGGAGTCGAAGAATGTTTTGAACTCCCCTTTGCCGTCATACTTTACCGACTCGTCTCTGCCGAATACTGTTTTTTTAATCTCAATCGCGTGACCGTCTGATTCTATATTGTACGTTGCCATGATTTCACCCCTCCGATCCTCGGTACCACCACCAAAGAAATTAAAGACTATGGAGAGTCGCGTGGGTCTCTCCATAGTTCCCGGAGAGCGCCTACTTTTGCGCATGATGCTGTTACTCAGTCCGGAAGCCAGGCCCGCGCGCGCAAGTATAATCAGCTCTTGTTGAAAGAGTATGGACGGAGAATGCAGTTGTCAATATCTACAAAGAGTGGGGAAGGGGATCGCAATGAACGTGCCCTGGCCTGTATGAGTACGGTTTGTGATGGGCTGTCCCCCCCTCCAAGACTCTGCTTCTTGCGCTCTCTCGCTGATCAATATTCGAATAGCACAATGTCATTCACAATTTCCTGATTTACCCCACTGCGCGGATTGTCTCTGCCAGTTTAGTCAGATCAACCCGCCGCTCATAAAGCGGACGCGAATCGCTCACATAGGCGGCAAGCTGATCCTCGAAGATCGGTTTTTCCTTTTGGTAGAAGATACCGAGCCTTAGTGGATCATTCTCGCAAGCACGGGCAAAGGCCTGCGTCCGGTCGGTGGGATCGTGGTCGTCCGGCAGCTGGGCGGTATGTGCTGCGAACCATTGGTACGTGTTGAGCTTGTTGAAGGTGACGCAGGGCTGCAGGATATCAACCAAAGCATAGCCGCGGTGTTGAATCGCTGCTTTGAGGATGGCGCGGGTCTCCTCAGCATTGCCGACATAAGCGCGGGCGACGAAGGAAGCGTCGAGGGCCAGGGCGACGGCAAGGGGATTGAACGGTTCGAGGACAACACCGTCAATCTGTAAGGGCGTAACCAAGCCACGAGGGCTGGTCGGTGAGGCTTGTCCCTTGGTCAGCCCATAGACCATGTTGTTGTGGACGATGTTGGTAAGATCAGGGTTGCGGCGGATGCAATGGAGGAAATGATTGCCGCCCTCACCGTACATGTCGCCGTCGCCACTCTCGGCAATCACCGTCAGTCGGCGATTACTGGCCTTGATCGCGGTGGCTGGAGGAAGGGCGCGGCCGTGGAGCCCATTGAAATAGTGGACGTTGAGATACTGGGGCAGTTTAGCGGCTTGCCCGATTCCCGAGACCAGGACGGTCTGCTGGGGGTCAAGGTGCAGTTCCGCCAAGGTCTCGCCAACCAGCTTGAGAATGCCATGATTGCCGCAGCCGGGGCACCAGGCGACATCGCAATCGCTGCAGATCCAGGGATTATTGCTCATCGCTTTACCTCCTTGCGCAGCAATGCGGCTATCTCTTCAATGCTGAAGGCCAGCCCGTTGTATTTGTGCCATTCATCGGCGATTACGCAGCCGGTTTCAGCACGAAGCATCCGGGCGAACTGACCGGTGGCGTTGTTCTCGATAACGATGATTCGCTCGGCCCGATCTAAATATTCTATTAACGCAGTTGGCAGTGGATAGAGTTGTACACAATGGAGAAAGGCGGTCTGTTCCGGTTGGACTTGTGCCAGGGCCTCGATGACCGCCGGAGCGATAGAGCCCCAGCCGACAATCAACCGATGGTAGTCGGCAGGACCATGGAGGCTTGGCGGCAGCGCGAACGTATCCTGCAGCAACCGCAGCTTGGCCAGACGTTTATCAACCATGGCGATCCGCACGGTAAAATCCTCGGTGATTTGCCCCTTGGCGTCATGCTCGTCGCTATCGACACAAACCCTCCCCTCCCCCCATCCCGGAATACCGCGTGGCGAAACGCCGTCAATCCCAAGGGCGTAGCGTTGATAGTCGACGGCGGTGGGGGCAATCTGCGACTCAGGAGGTGTGTCGGGGAGGGCAAAAGGATCAAGGTCGCAGAGGATGTCGAGCAGGTACTGGTCGGTAAGGATGATGACAGGCGATTGGCTGGCATCGGCCATAGTGAAGGCATGGGCAGCGCAGGCAAAGGCCTCTTCAGGAGAGCCGGGGGCGAGAATTGCACGGGGGAATTCACCGTGCCCGGAGTAGCGGGCAATCTCCAGATCGCCCTGCTCGGTGCGGGTCGGTAGACCGGTTCCCGGTCCGGGGCGCTGCGCCAGGTGGATAACAAGCGGTGATTCGATTGCACCGCAGAGACTCAGCCCCTCAGCCATCAGGTCGAAACCGCCGCCGGATGTGCTGACCAGCGCACGGCCACCAGCATACCAGGCGCCGAGACCCATGTTAATCGCGCTGATCTCGTCCTCCGCCTGCTCAACGACCACGCCGTGATCGTGCGCTTGTTTGGCAAGATGGATCAACGCCCCGGTGGCTGGGGACATCGGGTAGGAGGCAATGAAGTTACAGCCGCCGGCCAGCGCACCAAGGGCAATGGACTGTGAACCGTCGAGGAGGAGACGATCGAGGTTGGGCTCCCTCAGGGGCAAAGAAAATCGTCCGTTCAGTGCCTCTCCTGATTCCCATCCGAGTCGGGCGGCAATAAGATTTTTTTCCAGTGAATCCTGACCGCTGAAGGCGTGACGGATTGCTGTCTCCAGCGGTAACAGCTCCCAGCCGAGCAGCCTGACGAGAAAACCGCAGACAATGCTGTTGGCATAGCGTGCTCCGCCGATCCGTGCACTCAGCTCATGCAATGGTAGAGACGTCATTTCGCCGGTGTCCCTAAAAATTTCTGGGTCGCCGATCAGCAAGGTCTTTCGCGTGCAACGCTGGCGCAGGCGGGGCAGAGCATCGTAATCGAGGAAAATGCAGAGATCAATCCGGTCAGTGAGTGCCCGCACCGGTTTGGTGGCGGCCCGCAGGGTAACAGAGTTGCTTCCGCCCCGGATGCGTGACATGAACTCGTTTACCACCAAGACATGGAGTCCGCCGGACAGGAACGTCCGCGCCAGAATGAGGCCGATCGTCTGTAATCCGTGTCCGGCTTCACCGCCGATGACCACATTCATTTCACTGAGTTGTGGAGGAATCTTCATGGTCACCTCATAGGTTGAAAAAAAGAAAAATATTTGGACCCTAGGCTGCAAAGATTTAAGGCTGTTTGGAAGCAGTCGCCCTGGTTATGTCGCATGTCTTCATGGGGTCAGAAGAAATGAAGGCATCTGGTCCGACATTTTCAGTGGGGTTGTCTGATCTTCAAGTTTGTCCGAATTTCAGAGGAGTGGAACCTCTATGCCCGGCGAGAGGTACCTCATAAAATCATATTTCGCGAAATTGAATTTAGTCAAATAAAGAAACCCTTGGCCTCCGGCCAAGGTCAGAGTTCATAGGCTTTGCCGTATGAACGACTCATTGCTATTACTCAAGTTGAGTTGTCCCCACAACGCAACGGAGGAGAAGCAATGAGCCATTTTCGGAAGTTATCACAAACGATATGGCACTGCCAGTATCATATAATCTTTGTTCCAAAGTACCGATTTTGAATATTGACTGGAGAAGTAGCACAAGAAGCTGAGCATTGTATACGAGCCTTTGTCGAGCAACAAAAAGGGGAGGTGGTTGAGCTGAATATTCAGATTGACCCTGTCCATTTGATTGTACTGGTTTCCCCGAAAGTTTCGATATCAAATTTTGTTGGAACCTTGAATGGTCGTACAGCGATCCGTGTGTTCAACAAATTTCGGAAGCTGAAGCAGAAGCCCTATTGGGGTAATCATTTTTGGTCTCGCGGCTATTGTGTTGATACCGTAGGGCTCGATGAAGAAATGGTTCGAAAGTATATAAAATATCAGGAAATAGAAGAACGTTGGCAAGAGCAACAAGGACGACTATTCTGGCAAGGGATGGGGGCAACTCCTTTTGCCTCTTCAAGAGGCAAAGCAGTTCATCCCCTTTTAGGGGTTAATCAATACCGGCCCCTCCTGGGTCGGTTGTTTATTTTATGTTCAATCGTGTCTCTTGACAGTGCTTCGCTTGCCTGTAAAACTGGTCCAGTTTTTGGCTTTGCTTCAATTGGTTCCGCCAAGCAAAGTGATCCGCTAAAGAGTATGATTGTAATAAAGACTAACCTTAGATTCATTTATCTTGCCTTTCTAAATGGATCAAATTCTGAACTTGCCATCCTACCTGTGAAATAACCTGCCGGCCAAGAGATTACCCACCTTTTAAGAACGCTCTTATTTCCGGTCAGATTGATTGACTTGATAATAGAGAAGCCCCCCTTAGCTCCCAACGGCCCGTTGCCGTTACAATGGGAGAAAGAGCACATCAAATGCAAAGGAGGCCTTCTCATGCGATTTTACACCGAACAGCACAAACATTACTGTGGAATCGACCTGCACA